>Ga0129324_10000283_pt1 | contig 36720 bp, 34 predicted proteins | sample CPBDNA_7_FD_96879 | JGI IMG/M metagenome (GOLD analysis project Ga0129324, IMG submission 96879) | Freshwater to marine salinity gradient microbial communities from Chesapeake Bay, USA - CPBay_Spr_15_0.2_DNA | ecosystem: Environmental > Aquatic > Marine > Coastal | place: USA: Chesapeake Bay...
AAGGAATATGGCAATGCTTGTCTATGGAATCAAATCGGATAAGATAAAATGTTTATATCCTGGCATTCATCTTTCCTTTTGGACATATAAATTCCGTTGCTTTAAGATCTTAGGAGAAATGGAGGAAATTTTATTTGTGAAGAGTGATTATAAAAATGGGGGTTTATTGGTCCTTTTGAATGCTCTTAACAGGTTATCGCATCTTTCTTTTCGTTTACATATTGCGGGAACGCCATCGAGTCAACTAGCTAATCTACAAATAGTACTAAATAAATATCCAAAACTGAACATCGTCATTTATGGACAAGTTTCTCCTGTTAAAGTGCGGGAGCTTATGTATCAATGTGATATGCTTTGTATCCCTTCTATAAATGAAGGATTTGGTATTGCTAACATTGAAGGATTAGCGACAGGTATCTCTGTCGTCAGTTCCAGCGCTGGGGGAATCCCTGAAGTTTTACCGATGGATAAATTTGGATGGACAGTACCGCCTAATGATGATATTTCTCTGGCAAGGTCAATTGAATATTGTTGGCGAAATAAGATGGAGCGATCAAAACGATCCCAGGCAGGGCGCGCCATGGTTGAATTACATTTTACAAGCCAGCAGTTGCAAGAAAATTTTATACAATGCATTATCAAAAAGTAACTAAAATCGCCCTTTTTGAACCTGAGTTACATCATGAAGTGCTAGAAATATTTTTAGCTTATTACGTTCATATTGCTGAGAATATATCGATTTTGACATATAGTGAAAATATAAAATACATCAATGAGACATTACGTTTTCAGCCCAATGTAACTTGGTGCACTTTTGAAAATAGGAAAAAAGATGAACGGTTAATAAAACAATGGATATCGGAGCAGTCTGATGTTGATTTATTTGTCTGGATTACATTATCTCCTTTATGGTTAAATTTTAACGTCGAAAAATTACCAGTGAATTCAATGCTTGTTATTCATAATTATCATTTTTGGTTTGATTATGAGAACCACAAAGCACCTTTATTTCATCATTTAAAAACAATTTGGCATCAATGGATTTACTTTTTTAGTTATCGACAAAAACAGAAAAGATGGCTTTCAAGATTTCGCTATTGGAACAGTTTGGTATCCTTTCCATTTATTCCTCCTCAGCGCATTCCTCCTCAGCATTCTACCTCTAAAAATAATTTAGCGGTAGTGATTCCGGGCGGCATCAGGGAAAATGGAAGAGATTATGGCTTAGTAATTCAATTAATTGAAAGATTACCCTCCACCATGGCGATTGAACTTGTATTTCTGGGAGATGCAAGCAGTCTTTTTGCCCAAAAATTTCTAAAATCGATTTTTAAAATCAAACCTATAACAGTCATAATCGTACACTTTAACCATTATGTACCAGAAGATCTTTTTACGTTTTACATGCAACGGGCTACCTTTCTATGGATTCCACTAACGCCGGACAGGTATTATGGTGGTGTGATAGAAAAAGTTGGTTTTTCTGCTATAACCGGAGGTCTTATGGATGCGTGGAAATTTCAACGAAAATGTTTTCTTCCCCAATGGTATCCCATTCCTTCTGACATGAAAAATATAGTATTGCCTTACCATCATATAGAGGAAATAATTTCCCAACTTTCAGGCAGTAAACGGCATGTTAGTTAGATTTACTGTTGAGATTTTATGTCATTTAGAGAAAAACAAATCTTTTCAAATATACAGTAAGTTGGAATTTTAAACACATGGTAAATGTATTTAAAATAAGTGGGTATAATGCTATAAAAGACACTATACCTTTAATCGCGAATTTCCTTTTTGAGTAGTAACGTATTTTTGGTTCCGATCTTTAGAATTTTCTTTTTTTGTATATTCTATCAAGTTTTATTCTATTAAAGGTAAAATATGTCTTTTGAAGTTATAAAAATGGTTTGATATACCCATAATAGAAAGTACTTCCAATCTTGACTTTGGTGTTTTACAATACTTTAAAACTTTTTCTATTTGGTCAACTACTTGGTCACTTACTTGGTCACTTACTTGGTCACTCCGTACTTTTTTTTCTAACATGAACGTTTCGTTAATATGGAATTCACTAATGAAAAAGGTACGTTCCTTTCATTTCGCTATTGGGTTACTAATGAGAAAAATACAAATGACCAAGAACCGGGACTCATAATAACAGGAAACGTCATTGAAAATGTGAGATTAACAAGAATGTGAGATTAAAATAAATGTAATCACTAAAATTGACGAAGAACCAAAAGATTTCAATAAACCAATCGACGGGCATATTATAGCAAAGGCTCCACCAGGATTAAGCAGATTTACTTTTCTAACATTAAAATTTCTATTTGACTCATTGTCAATCCCGTTGCTTTGGATATGTCCTCAGCGGAAAGGCCAATGGATATTAAATTTTTAGCAATTTCAGTACTTCTTTCTTCTTTTACTTTAAATGCTGCTTCAGTCTGCAAAGTAAAAAGTTCACTGGCTTTCAAGTGCAAACTGTCCAGGTAGCGATTGTAAGCATATTCGACCTCTTTTGGTAAACGCATTATATCTAAAACTTCTCTGGCTTCTTTAAGACCTTTCGCTTTAAATTCGTCTTTCACCTCACTATTTTTAAAGAAATAAATCCATTCGTCTAAGGTGTCTTTAGCAATGTCATTAAATTGATTAACTTTTAACAAATAATATTCTGGAAAAATATCAGAAATTTTTTCTTTTAGAAAGGTCGTTTTTTGTTTGTCAGACAGTCCCAGGAGGTCATGCTGGTGCATACCTCTGAAATCAGTTTTACCTGAATAAATATAGTCTTGTCCCTGGCCTAAATCGAAATAAACAATATTGATAGCGATCACTTTTTTAATTTCCGAATATCTCTGTCCAAGATGTAGATTTTCTGAAATACTTTTCGATAGACCATAAGCCATCCTCTGAAAATAGTCTATTTCGTAGGAGCTTTGTATTTCAATAATAATAAGTTCGTTTTTTGAATTTTGTGTTAATATGTCAACACGATTGTATTTGTCATTATCGGTTTCTTGATTTGATTCACTTTCTAGAATTTTCTCGATGATGATATTTTCAAATAATAGTTCGCTTAGAAATCCTTCAAGTACTACAAAATTAGCCTTGTTTCTTAAAAGTCTTTTAATTGCCCAGTCAAATCGTATTAATTTTTTGCTCATTTTATTTTTATATCATATTTTCAAAGTTACTCTTTTTTCTCTACATAACGTCAGATCTCGATGTCAATCTGGGCCTAAAGAAATAGACGATTAAATAATGGAGAGGACATGTTAAAGCCAGCAACATTTAAGGTGAATCTTATCTATTTTATATTTTTGGCCTGATGAAGAAAAAATCAATACACATTGGTTGAGGTGAATCGCATAATTTCATCGCTTCGATGATTGAAATAGCATCACTCAGTACATTGTTTGAGGAGCAAAGTAGCAGGTGATGGGGTAATAACGCTTTTAAATGCTGCAAAATGAACTGGGTATTTGAAGCAAATAAAGGGATGTTTGCCTCAAAGCAAAGAAAGGGTATGTCCTGATCTATCGATTTAATAATCTCCCATTCCATCCCTTCAACATCAATTTTAATTAAATCTGGAAGACCATGTTGTTGAAAAATGTCCGTTATGGGAATCATATTTGCCTCCAGAATTTTAGAATCAGTCAATACATGTTTATGGTACCAGTCGTACACAAAGGTATTGTAGCCAGAATGGGGGCTAATCTGGTAAAAGGGAAATGGACCTGTTTTATCCCCTAATGCCACCTGAATAAGATCCACTTTTTTGCTTTTTGTAAAACGAAATCTAAGTATTTTAAATGCTTCTGGGTCTGGTTCTATAGCGATGACGCGCTTTGCCTTCATGTTGAGAAAATATTGAGTAGTAAAGCCTTCATTAGCACCAATGTCATAGACAAGGGTAGGTGGTTCGTCGCTGTAATATTTCCACGCTTGCTTAAAGACATGTTCTTCCCGTTTCAAATACCTGCTTAAACTCGGATGAACCTTTAGGTGTATCCAGTCTATAATGGGGTGATACCTTAATTTTCCGGGAATTATTCTTCGCAGAAAGGAAACCGTTTTTTGTTTGAAAAGCACTGTTTTTCTTTTAATCAGGTAGCCTGAATGTTATAAATTTTTAGCCACTTTTGAAGAGAGTATATTCTCCATGCCAAAGCTGGATATTGATGGAAAAGCTGAATAGGTTCGCGCGTTGGAAGGAAAAAATGGTTTTCCTGGGAGATAAATTCCTTTAAATCGGACAAAAAGGCTGTTTTTTCACGCTGATTTGGTTCCGGCATTTTAGCCGGAAATCCCTTTTTGGCATAATTATTCAAGATACTTTCCGGCAAAAAATCTTCTGCTATGGCTCTTAATATCCATTTTTGTTTTCCTTGATTAATAGAATAACTTGTGGGTAATTTTCTGGCAAAGGCAAGAATCTGACTATCTAAAAAGGGAACTCTTGCTTCTATATTATTCGCCAGACTATGCCTGTCTTCTGCATGAAGTAGATAGGGTAGATTGCTGTTGAACAAGGTATTATCCCTATGATCAGAAAGTGAAATGTTTTCTTTGTGTATTCGCCCAGGCTTTTTATTTTTGAAAAACAGAAGGAGTGGTTTATATAAATCTTTTCTATTTAGAGAAGTATGAATTGCCTCGAATAACAGTTTTACATATTTTTTATTTATATATAAATCTTTCCAGTAGGATGTTAAAAAACCAGGATATCCAAGAAATAGCTCATCTGCGCCTTGACCTGATAACATTATTTTTATACCTAATTCTTTTGCAAACGTATAGATATTGAAATGATAGATTGCGTTTGGGCCGGGTGAAGGTCCTTCACTAATAGAAATTATTTTTTCATGCGTTTGTTGAAATACTTCCCATGAGGGAACAGGAATGGTGTAATAATCTGCGGTAAAGTGGTTTTTTAAAGCAGTTATTTCTTTTTTCTCCATTTCAGCATAAGAAATGGCAAGTGGAATAAATTGCGGCTGAAAGTATTTGTACAGAGAAAAAATCAGTGAGCTATCTAACCCTCCCGACAAGGAAAAACCTAAGGGTCCGTTACCTTGAACATGGGAAAGTACTGCCTTTTCTAGGATAAATTTTCCTTGTAAGGTTGCCTCTTTAAAAGAAAGAGCTTCGTTTTTCGACCTTGATTCGGTCGGCTTTGAATCAGCATCTTTCAAAATCTTCCAATGAAAACGACGACCGAGGGAGTAGTTCAGTTGAATGGTACATCCCGTTGGCACCGCTTTAGCCTTTTTCCAAAATGGATCGCCCTTTATTTCTCTCTCCCCTCTGGTTAAAAAAAGAAATATTTTTTCATTGTCCACTTCATACGACCAGTCTGGAAAATGAAAAAATGATTTGGTTTCAGAGGAAAAAGCAAGGTACCCGTTTAAGTAGGCGAAGTATAAAGGTTTGATTCCTAAAGCATCCCGCCTTATCCAAACTGTTTTTTCCTGAGAATCATAAAAAATAAAAGAATACATTCCCTCCCATTCAAACAGGTTATTTAATCCAAATTGTATTAGCCAGATAAAAGCGATTTCGGTATCGGAGGAGGTATGAACGGGTATATTTTTGGCCTTTAATTTTTCGGCCAATGCTTTATAATTGTATAAAGTGCCATTAAATACAAAATGATATCTTTCTTTGAAATGCATAGGCTGGTGTCCCTCATTTTTCTCTCCAATAATGTGAAGTCTTCTATTTGACAGACCAATATCACGGTCTATAAAAACACCCTCATCATCGGAACCCCTATGTTTTATGGCCAGATTCATGGCTAAAAGTAGGGAGGGATCAATCGATTGGCCACTCAGATGGATTAAACCGGTTATTCCGCACATAATTTCAGTTTTTTAAATACGAAAGATGCGGCAATTGTATATGAATGTCAAATGTCAGAAATTGCTGTATTTTTGCGGTTTATAGTGTATTTTGTCCTTATGAAAATAATAAAAGACAAGTTTGAATATATCAGGCAGTCTCTTGGTTTGCCCCTTTTCTATCAAGCGAATTGGTGGGATGCAAATTGTGGGGAAAATGGGTGGACACCCGCTGTTATCATTGATCATAACGGGGAAATAGTCGCCGTTTGGCCGCATAAATTGACCCGAAAACTAGGCGTTAATCTATTATTGCCTATCCCTTTTACTCCCTGGAATGGACCATGGCTTTTACCTTTAAAAAATGAAAAAGAGGGAACGAGAGCGATTAGAGAGAGAAAAATTATCGCGGAACTGTCCAAAATTATATGTCTGGAAGCTGACCTTATTATTTTTCGCTGGCCACCGCATTTTCAAAATACGCAGGTATGGAAAGAAGGGGGTTTTTTTCAATTTACTCATTTTACCCGGCAGTTTAAAAACTTAGATAGTATCCAACATATTCGTGCGCAATTTTCAGCGGACGTTGAGAACGATCTTAAAGCTGCCGAAAATATTTTTCACTTTTCGGAACAAGATGCAGTTAGTGCCAATGCCTTATTAAATAATCAACGTTTTTTTCTCGCAGAAAAAAATATTTCATTTAAATGGGATCTTCTTACTTTCGAAAATATTCAAAAAAGTATTCGGAAATCCGGTGGAATCGATGTATTAATTGAGGCGAAAGATGAAATGGGGCGAGTTCACGGTAGAAGCTGGACCGTCACTGATAAACATACTGCCTGGTTATTAATTCAGATTTCTGAGAAAAAAATAAGACACAGGGGAACCATGATCTGGTTAATCTGGCAAAGTATGTTATCCCTTCAAGGAAAAGTTAGTGTTTTTGATTTAGAAGGGAGTATGATTCCGTCAGTGTCTAAAAAATATGAGGCTACCGGAGCTTCTCAGGTTCCATTACAAATGCTGATAGGGGGTAAATATGCCCTGATTTATATAGTGTATCAATTTCTAAAAAGTAAGTTTCGATTTAAGTAAAATGGATTCAAAATAATTTTTTGGTATCTAAGCGGCGCGGAAAATGGCAATTTCTGTCCTTTTATGCCTTGTTAAAATAGGTGATATTGCCTAAAAATAGGAATGGAACCGCTTTACATAAATAATCTTTGGAAAGGAATTATAGAATTAACGGAATTGGTATTTTCGGAGACCTATCTATTTCCATTAAATGAAAGAGCAAGCCTGTTAAGTAAGGATTTGAGAATGGACGTGTTATTTATAGCGTCTAAATTTGCAAATACCGTAGAAGGACAGGTGTCGCCTGAAAACTTGCTTCCTTTCTTCCTCATCGATGAAAGATTATCTCGAATGGAACGTAATTTATTAGATTGTTATGAAGAAAAATGGGTCGTTATTGCCAAATATTACTTCATAAAACAACTCATTGAAAGTATAAGAGGCCAGATTGTTTTTAGAATAGACCAATTTTCGATTCAGCCTTTTATATTCCTATTTCCACTAGGTCATCAGCATTATAAATTGACAGGAATATGAAGGTCATATATTTGAGGTTTTTCCTTCTTTTTACGTCAGCATTTATGACCGTATGCCCTATTTTTTGCCAGCTGGCAGCCTGGAATTTTGAAAATGTATCAGGACCCATTCCAGGTTTTCCTATTTTACCTTCAGCCTTGGGCGAGGGTATTGCATCAGGAGGTGGTAGTTTAAGTGGTGCTCATAATAGTGGAAGCCCTACCACCTGCGGAAGTCCTGAAACCTGGGCTACCAATTTTTGGCCTGTTACTGCGGTAAGAAACACAGATTCTTATATGTCTTTTTTGATTACCGCTTCAGAAGGATATAGGGCAAATATTTCGGGGATTAGTTTTATGCTATCAAGGTCGTCATCGAATTCACCCAGTGATTTTTATGTTTCAGTTTACCGTTGGGGTATCGAGACCTTTATAACATCGGGCGTTGTCCCCATTTTAGGCTGTAATAGCTTTAGTGGTACTTGTAATGTTTCAGGTACCAGCGGGAGCTCTTTAGAGGTTAGAATCTATCTTTACAGACAAAATAATGCCGCGATGGCTGCAACGATGCGCATTGATAATGTGTCGTTATCGGGTACCACAGAAGTGGCTCTACCCGTATCACTGGGACTATTTTCAGGTCTTTGCAATGAACAAAATTTTCCTATACTAATCTGGGAGACGCATTCAGAAAGTAAAAATCATGGATTTTGGGTGCAAGAAGCTCTTTCCGACTTAGTGTTTAAGGATGTTTTTTTTGTTACTGGCTACGGAGAAAGTCAATCGAAAAGACAATATAACTGGCAGGATTTTCGAGAAAAGCAAGGTCTCATTTACTATCGGTTAAAACAAATAGATTATGATGGCGTTTTTGCTTTTTCTAAAATTATACCAGTAAGTTGCGAGCGAGGGGAAATACTCATAACACAACAGGATAACTCAAGCATAAATATTTTTTTAGGGAATCAAACGGGACAGTTTGAAGAATGGTCGTTATTCCACTTCGGGGGGAATAGAATTCAGAGCGGAAATATCGACATAGATAATCGACAAATAAAAATAACCTGTCCTAACATTAGGACAGGCATTTATATTTTATTGCTTTTAGGAAAAAAGGGTAACGTCGTTAAAAAAATAAGTTGGGTTGAATAACCACTTTTATTTTATAAACTACTGTAACCTTGAACAAGCAACGATATTTCATTATTCAGCACTTCAACGAACCCCGTAGAAATATTAAATTGTATTTGTTTTCCTACTTCATTGGCTACTTGTATGGCATTTTCGTTGGCATTCCAATAGGAAAAATCACCTTCTCCAGTCACAATCTGTACGGAACCAGTGGCAAGCGCCGCTACTAAGGGAGCATGTTGATTAAGAATTTGAAATTTACCGTCAACACCAGGAAGTTTAGTAGAGGTAACATTTCCACGGAATATTTCCTTTTCAGGAGTAAGCACTGTTATTTTCATCTTAGTGAGACGGATTAATTAAAAATTTAAACAGATTAAGCTAGTTCAGCAAGCATTTTCTTTCCGGTCTCGATCACTTCGTCAATCGATCCCTTCAGGTTGAAAGCAGCTTCAGGATACTCATCCACTTCACCATCCATAATCATATTGAATCCACGAATGGTTTCCTCGATAGGCACTAAAACACCTGGAATACCTGTGAATTGTTCCGCCACGTGGAAAGGTTGAGATAAGAAACGCTGAACACGACGTGCACGATGAACAATCATTTTATCTTCGTCAGACAATTCTTCCATACCTAAGATGGCAATAATGTCCAATAATTCGTTATAACGCTGAAGAATATTTTTTACGTCTTGGGCACACTTATAATGAACATCGCCAACAATCAATGGATCTAATATTCTGGAAGTGGAATCCAAAGGATCTACTGCAGGATAAATACCCAGTGCTGCAATTTTTCTACTTAATACGGTTGTTGCATCTAAGTGAGCAAAGGTAGTTGCCGGAGCAGGGTCTGTCAAGTCATCGGCAGGAACGTAAACAGCCTGTACGGAAGTAATAGAACCTCTGCGCGTTGAAGTAATACGCTCTTGCATTAAGCCCATTTCAGTGGCCAATGTTGGTTGGTAACCCACAGCAGATGGCATACGACCCAAAAGAGCTGAAACTTCAGAACCCGCTTGGGTGAAACGGAAGATATTATCAATGAAGAAAAGGATATCCTTTCCACCACTCGGATCTGTAAGATCACCATCTCTGTAATATTCAGCAACAGTCAATCCTGAAAGAGCTACTCTGGCTCTTGCGCCCGGCGGCTCATTCATTTGACCAAAAACGAAAGTAGCCTTTGATTCTTCTAATGCCTTCATGTCCACCTGGCTTAAATCCCAGCCTCCTTCTTCCATAGAATGCATGAATTTATCGCCATAGCGAATAATGCCTGCCTCTAACATTTCTCTCATCAAATCGTTTCCTTCACGAGTACGTTCACCAACGCCCGCGAAAACGGAAATACCATCGTAACCTTTGGCAATATTATTAATTAACTCTTGGATAAGTACGGTTTTTCCAACACCGGCACCACCAAATAAACCAATTTTTCCACCCTTCATGTAGGGCTCAATCAAATCAATTACCTTAATACCAGTGTAAAGAATTTCTTTTTCTGTGGATAAATCTTCATAAGCTGGTGGCTTTCTATGAATTGGGTAGGTATTATCCTTATTCACCGGACCGATTCCGTCAATAGCTTCACCAACAACATTAAATAACCTGCCGCGTATATGCATACCAACAGGCATAGTGATGGTTTCTCCTGTGTCAACTACTTTGGCACCCCGGGTAAGTCCATCTGTTGAATCCATGGCAATGGCACGAACGCTATCTTCACCAAGGTGTTGTTGAACTTCTAATACTAAGGTATCAGCACCTGGTCTTTCTATTTCCAATGCATGAAAAATTTCAGGAAGTGAACCAGCGTTTGGAAAAGAAACGTCCACGATTGGACCGATAACTTGTTTTACGTGACCTACATTTGCCATATCTGCTTATCTTTACAAAATTTAAATAAGTGCTTTTTAAAAATTGGCACAAAGTTAGCCTTTTTGAATTAATATTCTTATTTTTTACTTTAAATTTTTATCCATTGATTGATAAAGCGGTTATTCTCGCCGGCGGGCTTGGAACTCGGTTGAAAGGTCTTTTAGGTGAATTGCCTAAACCAATGGCGCCTATTAATAAACTTCCATTCCTACATTATTTATTGAATTATTTGTCTAATCAAGGTGTCAAAGAGGTTTTTCTTTGTGTGGGTTTTCAACATGAGGTTATCATCAAGTATTTCGGAGACCATTTCAGGGACATAAAAATTTTCTATACCATAGAAAAAGAACTTTTAGGTACAGGTGGTGCCATTATGCCCGTATTGGAAAAATGGAGAGAACCATTTTTTCTCCTCAATGGAGATACTTTTTTTGAAGCTAATCTAACATCTTTTTCGGAGGCCTTTTTTAAGTTGCGTCCCCTGGCTTCTCTTTCTCTTAAACCTGTATTTAACCAGGATCGTTATGGTGCCGTTCAATTGGAAGGAGACAAAATTACGTCTTTTACAGAGAAGAAATTCCTTGCCTCTGGGTTGATAAATGCAGGTGTCAGTATCCTCACGCCTGAAATTTTTGAAGGTAAATTACCCGGAGATGTTTTCTCCTACGAAAAGGACCTATTTGAGAAAAAGGCGGCTACTCACTTTCTACATGGCTTTGTGCAGGATGAATATTTTATAGATATCGGCATTCCCGAAGATTATGAAAGGGCTCAAAGGGAAATTCCCATGCGATTTTTCACCCAGACCCACTTAGCTAAATTTCTTTTTTTAGATAGAGATGGGGTCATAAATAAACATCTGCCAGGTGATTATGTCAAAAATGTTGATCAATTCGAATTTTTACCAGGGGTGTTAGAGGCTATCGTAAAATTTAACCAGTTCTTTTCCAGGATAGTCATTGTTACCAATCAACAGGGTATTGGAAAAAATCTATACTCAGAGAAGGATCTTAATGAAGTGCATCAATTTATGACTACCAAAATAAAAGAGGCAGGTGGATCCATAACTACCATTTATTTTTGCCCTTCTTTAGAAAAAGAAAATCCTATTTGTCGAAAACCCAATGTGGGTATGGGACTACAAGCTCAAAGTGATTTTCCTGATATTGATTTCAAACAATCTGTCATGATTGGTGACTCCATGTCTGATATGCAGTTTGGAAGAAATCTTGGGATGTTTACTATATGGATTTCTTCAGATGAAGACAAGAAATTTAATCCTGAACTGGTTGATTTAAGAATGGATGGTTTGAAGGAGGTAGCTAATTTACTTCAATAAAAAAGAGGCTATCTTTTTAGACAGCCTCCCCAGCAAAAATATTTATAAACTTAACACATTAATCCTTTCCCGATATTGAAATTTTTGATTTGGCATCCATTTTCAATCCAGTATTTGTTTCATAAATCTTTAAGTATTTTGCATGAAACGGGCCAACGTACTTTTTCCCATCAATTTTAAGATAGCTCGCCGTCAGAACCATCTGGAAATTATTATCGTCAGCAATCACCTGATCTTTAACTAATTGTTTGGTAATGGCAGATTTTACGTTGTCCTGACGAAAAGAGATATTGTCAATGGAAAAATTAATGCTATCAGCGACAAATAATGCTTTTCCTTCTATCAACTTGTTTCCAGGCATTCCATTAACGATGATGACTTCTTCCCCATTAGCCGATTTCCGGATATCAATGGTTTTTATTTCGTCTTTGTTAATATTATTTGTGATATTCTTCTCTGTAGTGATTACTGTCACAGTGGTTTCAGATTTTTGTCCTTTCGGTGCTTTTCTGACATCGATGGATTGAATAGTGGCCGGATCAATATCGTCAATATTGACATTATTACCTTTTTCGTCTTTCCAGATTATCTTTTCATCCGTTTGGATATTTTGTCCCTCTCTTTTAACTGTGATTTCTTTATGCTGGATAAATTTGTGGGAGGTGCCATCTTTTGTTACAATAATCATGTAATCCTCATTGGTATTTTTAGAGGGTTGCCCTTGATTCCAAATCATTGGCGGTGGAGGTGGTGCAGGGACTCCTGGAGGAGGTGGTGGAGGAGGTATTCCCGGCGGTGGCGGTGGGGGCATTTCACTTATAACCTTCTTAACCTCCGATTCGTATTTGGGAAAGTCACTTTCAGGAATCGTGTTGCCGTCTTTCTTCAACGAAACAATTTTTCCATCCTTCAGATTGATATTCCAGGTTTCACCGTTTTTATTTAGGTTGAGTTGAATCGTCCCTTTAGGAAGGGTGTCTGTTACCTCTGTGCGTATGGTTTTAAATGTGGAGTTATTGGCAAAAATTGGTTTTTGTTGCCAAAACATACCAAGGGCAAGTCCTAACATCAGGATTCCCAGCGTTGTTTTTTCCATGAAATTTACATTTTTTGAAGGTTCTAAAATTCTTTTGATTCTGAGATACATTTCAGATGGTTTCTTGGCGAATGCCAGAGAACCGATACCTGAAATAGTATTATTTTCCTGTATTATCAATAATGCTTTTGCATAAGATAATTTTTGATTGAGTTCTTTTCCAGCCGCTTCATCATCACAGATATGTTCCCTTTCCCTTTTAATGATGCTAGTCAGCCACCAGGTTACAGGGTGAAAATAGAAAACCACCTCAATAAATATTTGAAAAATATTTAATATATAGTCGTTTCTTTTTATATGAGCTAATTCATGAAGTATAACTGCTTCTATTTGCTCCGGTGTAAGTTTTGAAAGTAAGGCAAAGGGGAAAAGCAGAATGGGTTTGAAATGGCCAAATACAATAGGGCTTTGAATTTGTGTGGATAACTTCCCAATGATTCTTTTCACCCCGGCTTCTTTTCGTTTCAGCTCTAAAAACAAGTTCATTTCCATTGGAAGTGGGTCCGTACTTACCTTACTTAACCAAATTAAATAAGAAAAGCCTCCCATCATTCTCAAGGTCATGAAAGATACTCCTATTAACCATACCCAGGAAACCCAATCAATGTATTGGTTAGGCAGATTAAGTAATTTTTCAAGCAGAGAGGTTTGAACAGCCACCGTTTCATTATCAGACAAATAGAAATGATTTTGAATACCTGACTCCTGGTTTATTGCAGGTTCAATTCTGTTGGCAAAGGTGTTCCATATATAACAAAAAGTACAGATGGAAGTAAGTAATTGTATGAATAAGGTGGTCCATGCTGCGTTAAATCGGGCTTTGGCACTTTTAAAACTTTGGGTAGTAAGCAGAATATAAAATACCAGTCCAATGATAGCACCTTGCCATATTGCATGGAATACGGTCCAGCCTAACACATCAATCAGATTTTGAGGAAATTCTATGAAATTTTTCACGGCAATACCTTTAAATATTAAATAATTTGATGGGTGGGATCTTGATCTTCTAATTGGGAAATCAATTTTTTTATCTCCTCCAATTCAGAGGCAGATGCGGCAGCATTCCCTAAAACTTGCATAACTAATTGATGCGAAGATCCCTGAAAAGTATTGATTACAAACTTTTGTACTAGTTTTTCTTTTGTAGTTTGCTCGGAAATAGTCGCCTGATAAAGATGTATTCTTGCAGATTCATCTCTTTGGACCAATTTCTTCTCCAGCATTATTTGCAATTGCTTGAGTATGGTGGTATAGCCAACTTCCCTTTTTTCTTGCAATAGTCCATGCACTTGCTTGACAGAACAAGGTCCTATCTGCCATAGTGTTTGCAGAATTTCCAGTTCCGCTTCCGTTGGATTGGGTAAATTTTTCATGCCTTATAATTACCTACGATTAACTTCGTAGTGCAATGTAAGACACATTTATGAAACATCCAAATGATGTACGAGATTTTTCGTACTAATTTTTTTATTAATCAATCCAGGTGCGAAACTTAAGTCTTATAGACTCATAAGGCCTCTCCAATTTGATGGCAGCTTCATTGAACGATGGGCTTCGCCACTTGGGGAATATATCATTTGAAAATGCGTAAGCCTCTGTTGGAATGCCTAAAATATTTTTATCTATTTTTTTATTGCCATTTACATCTTGATAGGCAGCAACTAAATATTTTCCTTCGGGAAGTCCTTCAAACTTAATTATTTGGGTAGCGTTTTTCCCCACGGCCACTACTTGAGCATGATTAGGATTTGCCTCATCCTTGAAGGCAGCCGCAGAATTATACAGACCAATTCGGATGGTTCCCTTTTCTGGTATCAAGCCTTCCATCTTAATTTCTAAAGTAATAGGTGGATTGAAGAGGGAGAAAAATATGGAATAGAAAATAATGTGGAGCATTCTTATTAATTTTAATAACTAAATTGAAATAGACTGGATTAGGTTTAATTTTTTTGCATATTTTATAAATCATAAACCTTTATCTTTTCATTTTTGTTGTATTATTGTAGCGAAATTTCGCTAAAAATAAAATTATGGAATCAACAGCTGTTAAGTCACAACTAAAAGGAGGTGAATTTCTATTGAAGGAAAGCACCATTGAGGATATTTTTATCCCGGAAGATTTCAATGAGGAACAAAAAATGATTCGCCAAACGGCTTATGATTTTCTAATTCAAGAAGTTCTTCCGCACGCGAGAAAAATTGATAAACAAGAGGACGACACCTTACTTGAAGTACTTGGTAAGTTTGCTGAACTTGGCTTTTTGGGTACCCACATGCCTACGGAATACGGAGGTTTAGACTTTGATAATCATACAAATACCTTGATTAGCGAGGTTATGGGACCTTCCGGATCCTTTACGGTTGCTTATGCAGCTCATATAGGTATCGGTATGTTGCCCATTTTATATTTTGGCACGGAAGAACAGAAATCTCATTATCTCCCCCGACTTATTTTGGGTGAATTAAAAGCTTCTTACTGTTTAACTGAACCCGGTTCAGGTTCCGATGCATTAGCAGCTAAAACAAGAGCTGATTTAAGCGAGGATGGAACAAAATACATATTAAACGGGCAGAAAATGTGGATTTCCAATGCCGGTTTCGCAGATATTTTCATTGTCTTTGCAAAAATTGGAGGAGAAAAATTCACTGGATTTATAGTAGAAAGAAATACCCCGGGGCTAACTTTTGGGGAAGAGGAAGAGAAAATGGGGATTAAGGGTTCTTCCACAAGACAGGTATTTTTTGAAAATGTGGCTGTTCCCGTTGAAAATTTATTGGGAGATATTGGGAAGGGACATTTAATTGCTTTTAATGTGCTGAATATCGGTCGGTATAAATTGGGCGCTTTATGTCTGGGTGGTGCACAGGGAAGTGCCGATACCGCCATTAAATATGCCAATGAAAGAGTTCAATTTGGCCAGGCCATTTCTAATTTTGGTGCCATTAAATATAAAATTGCGGAACAAGCGATTCGCATTTTTTCCGGACAAAGTGCCTTATACAGGGTTTCCCATTTGTTGCAAAAAAAGAGAGAGGAATTAGCTGCAGAAGGGGTGCCATTTGCTAAAGCTAAATTGGAGGGGGCAGAAGAATATGCTATTGAGTGTTCTATTCTAAAGATTGTAGGTTCGGAAGTGGTTGATTATGTGGTAGATGAAACCTTACAAATTCATGGCGGTATGGGTTTCTCCGAAGAAGGAACTGCGGCCAGAGGCTATAGGGATTCAAGAATAAATAGAATCTACGAAGGAACGAATGAAATAAACAGAATGTTGATGGTTGACCAACTCTTTAAAAGGGCTCTAAAGGGGGAACTTGATTTAGTTGGTCCCGCCTGGGCCGTTCAAAAGGAGTTAGCTTCCATGCCAGTATTGGAAAATGTTTCAGGTCCTTATGCAGAGGAGAGAAAAGCTATTACCGATTTTAAGAAAATTTTACTGATGGTAGCAGGTGCCGCTGCAAAATCTCAAATGGACGGTAAGATTAACTTAAAGGAAGAACAAGAGGTCTTATTTAATCTTTCTGATATGCTTACCGATTTGTTTTTAGCCGAATCTACCTTATTACGCGTAGAAAATCTTTCTATTAAAGCAGACAAGCAAATAAATCAAGAGGTGTATGATGCCATTTTAAAGGTATTTTTACACGATGCATCCTTTAGAATGCAAAAAAATGCCACCGACGCTTTATCGTCCTTCTCAGAAGGGGATCTCCTGAAAACCTTTTTAATGGGCGTGAAGAGGTTCTCAAAATATCCGATTCAACCTGTTAAGGAAGCAAGAAGAAAAGTGGCAGATTGTTTAATTGCGGCTAATGCTTATGTTTTAGGCGCCTAAGGATGAAAATTTTTAACTATTTTTGTAAAAATTAAAGCTTATGAGTGAGTATAAAGAAATAGTTAAAGACGGAGTAAAAAATATAGGAAGCAGAATGAAGAAATTTTTTCTTTACGTTGCCGGGTTTATTCTTTTCGGTTTTATCAGCTATCTGGTAATCTGTAATTTTACTTATAGCAATGGAACCCGTTCCGGCTATTTAGTAAAAATTACTAAAAAAGGATACCTTTTTAAAACTTACGAAGGAACCTTGGGAATTGCCGGTATGGCTCAAACTAAACAAGGTTTTATTTCTACCAATTGGGATTTTTCTGTAAGAAATAAAAAGGTTTATCATACCCTGGACTCCCTGCAGGGGGTTCCCGTTAAACTTTATTATAAGGAAAAACTTAAGGCGATGCCCTGGCAGGGGGATACCCCTTATTTTGTTTATGCTGCGGAAAGAGTTAAATAATAGACCTAAAAATAACTTTTAGGTATAAAATACAGGCCATTCCATAGGCCAAAAATGGTGACTTTTTTGTTTTCGCCAAATGCGACGAGATCCCATTTTTCGTCGTAATCAGGTACTGTCTCAACGGCAGTACCTGATTCATCTAATAAAATCAGTGACTTTTCATTTATAACCGTTAGCTCGCTTATAAAACCTGGAAATTCCTCTAAAAGAAAATTTCGCTTGAAAGCCATTCTATAGGCTTCGAAAAAAGAATGCCAGTCTTTATAATGTGTTGGAAAAGAAGCGATTTTACCTGATGCTCTCTCATTTATTTGTAAGATAGCTCTTTGCGGAAATCCTGAAGGGTAATAATGTACATTGCCTTTTACCCGGGTATGCAATTCGTACTCATCTTCCCATTTTTCTCCCCGCCAGCTAAAAGAAATCACCTGTGCGTATTGTCTGGTTGAGCGTCCAAATAACCAAATAAACCGGGCATTCAGATCATTGCTAATTTGTTTATAGTCCATAGAGCAAACAAACCATTCGTCGGTTATGGGTGGTTCACTAAGCACTACTTCTTTTTTAATGGTAGCCCCACCAAATACTAATAAATCTTGTTGATTTTCGCTGGTAAAATCATCCCATTTTTGAAAGGCCTCGCAAAAAAGAATAATTTCTCCGAGTTGCTTGGTGGCGATTTGTATCCAGTTTTCATCATTTCGTTGATAAAAAAGGGGAAGTAATCGAGAGGCAATGCCATTTAACTTAAAGTCGGTAAGTCGGGAAACGATGGATTCCCAAAAAGAGTAGGGTTGTTCTCTTAATCGTGCCAGACCCATTTTCAAACAATCTTCAAGCCAAAGAATCAATATTAAACAGCCCTGAAGCATCTCTGCCTGCCTTTTTAGTTGGTTTTTCTCTCTTAATCGTTGGTTTTCTGCTTCTTTTTCAATTAATTCCGCCTCACTTAAAGGTTTCTTTGAAACATAAGTTACCACCCATGAGGGGATTTCTTCAAAATAGGGAAATGCCATTTGATTTTTACAATAGTAAAATGCCAGGGCTAAAGTATATTTATCTGGTTTCGGATGTATCGGAGAATTAGAAACAGAAATTAAGGTGTCTAAATGCCAGCAAACCTGATAAAAAGAAGCCCCCGAAGTTTTTATTTTTCCCCAAATATAGCCTTCTGCGGTACCAATATCTTTTAGATATCGCTGAGATGCTAAACGATAACAACGTTCCAAGGTAGCAGGATCGGGAGATAATTTTTCAATATCCTCCCAAAGAGGTAATAGAGACATGTGTTATGTAGAAAAATCAATCGTCATCTTCTTCACTAAGAAAACCCAACTCAATCATTGCTTTTTCAGAAGCAGCTTGTTCTGCACTTTTTTTATTGAAATCGTCAGCGGTGGCTACGCGTTGATTATTTATAAAAACACCCACTTTAAAGCGATCGCGTTTTTCAAATTTGTATCTTGAGATAAGTTTATAGGAAATTGTTTTTCCATGTTTCTGGCACCATTCCAGGAGCTGACTCTTATAATTATCATCATAATTTTCCAGTTCATGAATATCCAGATACCGGCGCAAAATATTTTCAACTATATATTTTTGAGTAAATGCGTAGCCGGCATCGAGGTAAATAGCACCGACCAGCGCCTCTACTGCATTTCCGAGCATAGATCTGCTTAGTCTGGTATTATTAAATTCCTGTAAAACGCCATCGAGTTCCATCTTATCACCAATCCGGTTTAAGGTTTTCCTTTTTACGATTTTAGAGCGCATTTTGGTCAGGAAACCTTCATTGCTATCTGGATATTTTTTAAACAAATATTCTGCAACGATAGTACCCAGTACAGCATCGCCCAGATACTCTAACCTCTCATTATTTTGAGAGAGGATAGATTTTTCATTTTGGGAAGATTTGTGAGAAAAGGCAAGTTTATATATAGTTATGTTACCTGGAACAAAGCCAAGAACATCGAACATGCGTCGAGCGAAATATTTATCCTTAGACAGATAAAAGTTAAATAATTTGAATAGTAATCGCAATAGATTATTAGTTATACAAATTTTTTAAAGATAACACACGCATTATGACCTCCAAACCCAAAAGTATTGCTTAATGCTGCTTTAACCTCCCTTTGTTGAGCTTCATTGAAAGTAAAGTTAAGCTTTGCATCTAATGCAGGGTCATCTGTAAAATGATTGATTGTGGGAGGCACAAATTTATGGATAATGGAAAGAATGGAGGCAACGGATTCAACGGCACCAGCGGCACCTAGCAAATGGCCCGTCATGGATTTTGTTGAACTAATATTCATATTATAAGCATGGTCACCAAAAACATTCATTATAGCTTTTGTTTCAGCAATATCACCTAATGGCGTGGAAGTTCCATGGACATTGACATAATCAATATCTGATTTATTGAGACCTGCATCTTTCAGTGCAATTTTCATAACATTAGTAGCACCCAGACCTTCCGGATGAGGTGCAGTGAGATGATAAGCATCAGCTGTAGCGCCGCCACCGGCAATTTCTGCAAGAATGGTAGCGCCTCTCTTTTGAGCATGTTCCAAAGATTCCAAAATAATGCAAGCACCACCTTCACCAAGAACGAACCCATCGCGATCTTTATCGAACGGACGGGAAGCGGTTAAATAATCATCATTTCTGGTTGATAGTGCCTTCATAGCACTAAAGCCGCCCATGCCTGCAACGGTTACGGTGGCTTCAGAACCCCCTGTAACAACGATATCATTCCTACCCAAGCGGATAGCATCCATAGCATTGATGATGGCATGAGTGGCTGAAGCGCAGGCAGAGACTGTGGCATAATTTATGCCACGAAGACCATAACGCATAGATATGTGTCCGGCGGCAATATCAGAAATCATTTTAGGAATCATGAAAGGACTGAATCTGGGCGTTCCATCGCCCTTCATAAATTCCTTTATTTCCTCCTCTAAACTACTAAGACCCCCAATACCGGAACCCCAGATGACACCTATGCGGTCGTGATCTAATGAGGCATCGCCTTCAAAATCGAGGCCAGAATTTTTAACGGCTTCAGCGGCACAACAAATAGCAATTTGAGCAAAACGATCTAACCTTCTGACTTCTTTACGGTCAATATGCAATTCAGGATTGAAGTCTTTTACTTCACAAGCAAAGCGCGTTTTAAAAAGAGTGGGATCAAACAGAGAGATAAGGTTTGCACCGCTGATTCCATTTTGAAGGCTTGTATTGAATGCATCTATATCATTACCAATAGGCGTAATGGCTCCAATACCCGTTACAACAACTCTTTTCATTTGATCCATTTCAACGTTTTGAAAACCACAAGCCTGACATTTAACAGACTTGTGGTTTGCACTTTAGTTACACAAGATTTACTTTGCAGCTAACTGATCTTCTAGATATTTAACGGCGTCGCCAACAGTTTGAATCTTTTCCGCTTGCTCATCTGGAATAGAGACTTCAAATTCTTTTTCAAAAGCCATAATTAGCTCAACCGTATCTAAAGAATCGGCTCCTAAATCACCAGTGAAACTTGCACTTGGGTTTACATCTGCTTCGTCAACTCCCAAATTTTTAACGATAATCTTGCTTACTCTTTCTGCAATGCTAGACATAGGGAAATTATTAGTGGTTTATTAAAATAATTTGCAAAGTAAAGCAGAACTACCTGTAAAATCAAAGTTTTTTATTATTTTTTTGATTTAATGCGTTCTTTCTTTTAAATTTTCAGATTTTTTAACCCCTTTTTGCAATATTATTGCTTATTTCGCCCTTACATTTATTAGAGTGTTAAATGTGATATACCCAAAAAATGCATAACAAAGTTAACAAAAACACAAAGATAGTAGCTACCGTTGGTCCTGCTTGTAGCTCCATTGAGAATCTTCGCGCCTTAGCCGATGCTGGGGTGAATATTTTTCGACTCAACTTTTCTCATAGTCGACACAATGAACATCTTGAAGTGATTCAACGTATTACGGAGTTAAATGAAAAATTTGGCTATCATATTGGTATTCTTGCCGACCTTCAGGGACCAAAACTTAGGGTTGGTCAAATTGAAAATAATGCGTTGGAACTTGCAGAAGGTGACATTATTACGCTGATTAATAAACCTTGTATCGGCACCAGGGACGCTATTTACATGAGTTATCAGGATTTTGCCTCCGATGTTAAGGTAGGGGAAAAAGTTCTCGTAGATGACGGTAAACTGGTTTTCGAAGTAATAGAAACAAATTTTAAAGATACGGTTAGATTAGTTACACTATTTGGTGGCGTTTTGTCCTCAAATAAAGGCGTGAATCTTCCCAACACAAAAATTTCGCTCCCGTCTTTACCCGAAAAGGATCTTATCGATCTGGAATTTATTCTTACGCAGCCAGTTAATTGGATCGCCCTTTCTTTCGTCCGTTCAGCTAAAGATGTTAAGGAATTAAGAGCCAAAATCGACGCTAAAAATCACCCGGCTAAAATTATCTCTAAAATTGAGAAACCTGAGGCTGTTGAAAAAATTGATAAAATTATTAAGGCTTCTAATGCCATTATGGTGGCCCGCGGAGACCTTGGCATCGAAATTCCTATCGAGCAAGTGCCTGTTGTTCAAAAAACAATTATCCAAAAGTGTATTCGTAGATCCAGACCTGTTATTGTGGCTACCCAGATGATGGATTCCATGATTACTAATCCTTCACCAACGCGCGCTGAGGCTACCGATGTCGCTAATGCTGTTTTTGATGGCGCCGATGCCGTTATGTTGAGTGCAGAGACCTCCGTTGGAAGACATCCCATTAAAGTGGTTGAAGCGATGGTTAGAATTATTCAGGAGGCAGAAAAAGTATTCGAAATTGGAGACAAAAGACCAGTTCCCTCTGAAAATTCACGCACTTTCCTTTCTGATGTTGTCTGTCAGCAGGCCGTTCATACCGCTGAAAGTATCAAAGCTACCGCTATTATTGGTATGACCAGTTCAGGTTATACAGCTTTCAAGGTATCAAGTTTTAGACCAGATATCAATATCAAAACGTATATTTTTTGCGATAAAATTCACATGCTTGCCACGCTAAGTCTCGTATGGGGCGTCGAGTGTTTTTATTATGATCGTTATGCTACCACTGATGACACCATTCAGGATGTAGTCGATTTGTTAAAAGAAAAATCTGTCCTTCAAAAAGGTGATGTCGTGGTGAATACAGGTACCATGCCGTTGATGAGAAAACACCGCACGAATATGCTTAAAATTACCGTTATTGAGTAATCATCTTTAAATTTTTTCATGAAAATCATCTGGTTTTGTCTTTCTTTCTTGTCGTTAAGTCTTGCGGTAATGGGGCAATCAGTGCAGGTTTCTGCGAATGATTTATTGGTGGAAACGGCTTTAATCGACGGCGCTAAAGAGAAATTTTTACGCAATACAGATAAGGCAGTAGCTATTTATCAGAAATTGTTGAAGGATTATCCGTCAAATGATTTGGCTGACTATTATCTGGCATTGATTTATCAGGATAGTTCTCAGTGGGAAAAAGCTATTTCTTACGCTCTTTCAGCCACTAAAAAATCACCTGACAATCTTTGGTTTCAACAGAAATTAGCTAACCTTTATCTACAAAATAATCAATATATTTTAGCCATTCCCGTGTTACAAAAATGTATCACGCTGGATCCCAAAGGAGTTGATTTTTATCAGTCATTGATTTTTTGTCATCAAAAAGCCAGTGACTGGAATGCTGCATTTAAAGTGTTAGATTTGTTGGAATCTGCCTGGGGTGTTTCTCCTAAGACGATCATTCAACGACAAGAGTTATTCCATTTATCGGGCAATATTCCAAAGGCAAAAAAGGAACTGATTAGCCTGATTAGTTTGTTTCCTTCGGAAGAGAATCATTTTTACCTGGCTTCAGATTATTTTATTAAACACAATGATACAGAAGGAGCCTCAAAAATTTTAAAACAATTATTGACCTTACAGCCTGATGCCTCCCGCGCAAAATTTGAGCTCAGTCAACTTGAAAATAATGCAACAACCACTTCGCTTTTATCGCTAAATTTATTTTTTTCTGATAATCAAATTGATACCGAAAAGAAAAGGGCTCGATTGATGCCTGAAATTGATAAACTGGTTATTTCTAAAGACATTTCTCTGAAGGAACAATTATTAATTCTTTGTGCTTCAATGGAAGCTGCACATCCTTCTGATGCCGCTCCTTTGGCGCTACAGGCTGAAATTTATCGTATCATGGGGGTAGTTGATAAGGCGGTGATGAAGTATAAAGCTGCGCTAAAAAAGGAAGAATCTATTTTTTTCGTTTGGGAAAATTATTTGCATCTCCTTTGGACTACCGGTCAATCTGTTTCCTTAACTAAAGAAGCTTTGTTTGCCTGGGATATTTTTCCTAATAACCCAAAGATTCCTTTTTATGCAGCTTACGGTTATGTATTTCAGGGTAAAACGGCGGAAGCCCTACCTTTAATGGAGGAGGCTTTTCTTCAAAGCTCCAGAGATGAACAGCTTGCCAACCATTTAATGGCTTTAAAAGCGCTCTCCCTATCGCTACAAGGTGAAAAAGTAGCTGCAAATGATATTTTTCTATCGTTAAAGGGAAAAGAAAAAAAATCTTACCTCTGGGCGCTGCAAATTTTATCAGGGGGTGAAATGCCTCTGCCTTTAACAAATAATGGTCCGGATGACAGGTATAATGAGGCGCTTGTCTTACATGCCAAAGCTTATGCTGCATTTAAAGCCAATCAACCTGATATGGCATTAAAGTTATTCGATGAGGGGGCAAAATGGGGAACACCGCTATTTTTCGAACATAGGGGAGACGCATATCTTTCTGCAAATAATACATTGGAGGCCCAAAATGCATACAAAAAATCACTGGAATTGGGTAACACAGGAGAAAGTTTGTCCTTAAAATTGAGTAAGTTTTAGTAAAATGTATAAAATAGTTTTGTCTTCTTTTCTGCTTTTTGCCATTCTTTCCTGCTCACCTAAAATTATTGAAAAGGGAGCATTAGTTGAAGATGATAACCCTTCTTTATTTCTTAAAAAAGCAATATTCGCTCCAGAGTGGATGGAAGGAAAATGTCAGCTGCAAATGGCATCAGAAGATTCAAATTTAAGCGGTCAAGGCATTATTAGAATACGCAGGGATAGTGCCATTTGGGTTTCCTTGCGAAAATTAGGGTTTGAAGTGGGTAGAGCGCTGATTTTAAAAGATTCTTTTTTTTACTTAAACAGGCTCAATAATGTGTTTGAAGCTCATCCTATCTCTTTTATTAAGGAAAAATACCAGCTGCCCGGCGATTTTTTACATCTTCAGGCACTCCTTTTGGGAAACGCTCCTTTAGACGATATATCTGATTTTACGGTGACTAATAAAGAATCATTTGAGTGGCAGTTGCAAAAATCAATGGATAATGGTACCTTGTCTTTAGGCTGGGATTTTAATAATAAAAGGATTTCTGCTATAGATTGGAATCAGCCTTCAAGCAACAAATACTTTAAAATGAAGTTTGGAGATTATAAAGCATTAGAAAGCAAGCAACAATTTTCTTATTTTCGTGATTTGAATATACAAAGTGCCGAAACTGGAAACCTACATGTCGTTCTATCATTCAATCAGGTTCAATTCAATTTGCCTGTCAGCCTTCGCTTCGATATCCCGCAAAGGTATTCTGGTAGCTATTAATTTTCTTTTTTTATTCGCCTTAATCGTTCCTGCCTACAGTCAATCGCGAAAGGAATTAGAGGAACGAAGGAAGGATTTGTTGAAAAATATTGAACAAACAACCAGGGAACTTCAACAAACCAGAGAGGATAAGGAAAAATCTCTACAACACTATCTTAATCTTCAAACACAGGTATTGAACAGGCAACAACTGGTAAATAATCTTAAAAGTGAAATTATTTACACGGAGTCGAGAATATATCGAACGAGAGACGTTCTGGCATCTCTTCAGTTAGATATCGATCGTTTACAGATCGAATACAAGCAAATGGTGAGGGCAGCTTTGAGAAATAAGTTAAATCGAAATCTGGATGCTTTTCTGTTTTCAGCTGAAAATCTAAATCAATTTTATAAACGCTTTGTGCTGGTAAAACAATACGAAAGTTATCGGCGAAGACAGGTTTCCTTAATTCATGCTACGCAAACAACTTTGAAAAAGAAAACGGTTCAGCTTACCGCCTCATTGGCAGAAAAAGAATCTATCATGCTGGCAATAAAGGGACAAGAACAACAGTTAGGGCAGGAAATGAAGGTCAAAAATAAGGTATTGACCACGCTAAAGGATAATGAACAGAAATTAGCTACCTCATTGGAAGATCAGTTGCGGCAAAGACTTAAATTGGATAATTCCATAGAAAGGGTGATTCGAACAGAGATGGAGGCGATAGCTAAAAGGAATGTAATAGCGCCAAAATCGGATAAAAAATCAATGCCTGCCTCAACCGCGTCTCATTTTCAACAGGCAAAAGGAAGTCTTCCCTGGCCGGTCGAGAACGGACAGGTAGTCAAATCCTTTGGTACGCAACAACACCCTGATTTTAAAGATGTGAAAACAGTGAATAATGGAATTGATATACTAACCTCTCCAAAAGCATCTGTCAAAGTTGTATTCCCAGGAAAAGTGGTCGGTACCCAAGTCGTTCCTGGCTACCAATATACAGTGATTGTACAACACGATAATTTTTATACCGTATATGCCAATATGGAGACGATTAGTGTTAAAAGGGGGGATGTGCTGTCGGTTAATCAATCCATTGGGTCTTTAGGTGATGAAAAACCTGAGATTCATTTTGAATTATGGAAGGAAAAGCAGAGACTTAATCCTTCTGATTGGATACAATAATTAAGCTAATATGAGTAATGGTTGGAATGTTGGGGAAAAGGCTCAAAAAGGTGTTCTTTTAGAACCGGAATTTGCCGTTTTAGTGGGACTAATCCAAAAAGGAGAAACGGAGGAGCAAGTAAATGAATATTTAGACGAATTAGCCTTTTTAGCCCTCACTGCAGGTGCGACTTGTCTAAAGCGTTTTACTCAAAAATTGATTCATCCCGATAGTAAAACGTTTATCGGAAAGGGTAAATTAGAGGAAATTCAAGCCTATGTCCAAAGTCACGAAAATGTAAATATGGTCATTTTTGACGATGATCTTACAGGCAAACAGGTCAATATCCTGGAGGCTTTCCTGAAAGTAAAAATCATTGATCGTTCTACCTTGATTCTGGATATTTTTGCGTCAAGGGCACAAACGGCTCAAGCAAAAACCCAGGTTGAATTGGCTCAAATGCAGTATCTATTGCCCAGATTAAGAGGACTTTGGACGCATTTGGAAAGGCAAAAAGGGGGTATCGGCATGAGAGGTCCCGGTGAAAAGGAAATTGAAACAGACCGTCGTATCGTTAGAGATAAAGTTACTTTGCTTAGAAAGAAACTGGAGAAAATTTCTTTGCAAAATGAAACTCAACGTAAAAGTCGCGGAGATCTTATTCGCGTAGCCCTCGTAGGTTATACCAATGTAGGCAAGTCAACCCTGATGAATTTACTGAGTAAATCAGATGTGTTTGCCGAAAATAAACTTTTTGCAACCCTCGATACTACTGTTCGAAAAGTTGTATTGGAAGATGTTCCTTTTTTATTGTCTGATACCGTTGGTTTTATAAGAAAGTTACCCCACCATCTGGTTGAAAGTTTTAAATCCACACTGGACGAAGTAAGGGAAAGTGATATTCTTCTTCACGTGGTCGATATCGCCCATCCTCAGCATGAAGATCATATACGTACAGTAAATCAGACCTTGCTTGATCTTGGCGTTGCAGAAAAGCCAACCTGGCTCATTCTTAATAAATTTGATCTCTATCGCGAAAAATATTTTGACGAACTTCTCGACGAGGAAGGTAAAACGGAGGTCGTTTCCAGTATGTTAAATAAATGGTTACAGGGGGAACTCATTGAACCTCTCCTTATTTCTGCTGAAAAAAAGGAAAATATGGATGTTTTTCGACAAAGATTACTGGGTCTCGTCAAGGATCAATATAAAATCCGCTATCCCTATCAGTCAAAACAATGGTAGTAGTCAGGAAAATGAATGCTTTTCCCGTTGAGTTCCCATGATTCTTTCTTTACACATTATCATCGGATAATATTTTAAGGGATTGATAATCAAATAAATTGATTTTTTTAGAAAATATTTAAAGTAAAACTTGTATAATTTATTTACCTTTTTACACTATATTGCAATCGAAAATTTTTTCCCGGTTTTTCTCAAGGTGTTCTTGGTAAATCCGAAACCCAGAATACACACAAAAAGTGAATAGGAATATAGCCTTTTTGGAACTCAAATATGGTAATATCTACGGTGGATATCCCAATTTTTATGCTATTAGTGAAATTGCTTTTTTAGTTTTCGAAATTGGATCTAAAAAACTTTTTCTGGAAAGTTGGATTAATAACGCTCCCGTTGATATTGTGAATGTCTATTCTGAAGTAAATGAATTGGGGCATACGCTGTCAAGAAATAAGGAGGTATTCAATCTAAATACCGGTCTATCCAGGCCATTCGATGAAAATTTTAAGTTATCAGAGGATAAGCTTTTCTTTGAATTTAATAAATTAAAAAATGCTAAACTCCATATTAGAAACTTTCTTGAGAAGAATTTTCATAAATATGAGTTTGATGATCTTGTAGTATTTGATGGTCGTCGCGATCTTTTTCTTTGTGAACGTTGTGGCGCTGATTTCTCAGGCTGGAATGTAATAGATTTACAAAAAGAGTTAAATAAAACCACTGAATATTTGTTTTCACTAAACAAATTATCTGTTATTATAAATTACAGGTTAGACAAATCGCATTTAAAAAGTAACAATCTTGAATATTGGCTTCATCCCATTGCTGCCAGACAAATTGTACCTAAATCTGCCGCCTGGGATGCTGCAAGACTTATGATGATATATAACGAGTGGAATAATCATCACGCTGATTTTCTTATTAAGGCTCAGTTACTCCTTAATAAAATTCAAACTTCCAAATAGGTCTTTTTTATAGTACAAATTCCTGACCTGACGAAGGGATCACGGCTTCAGGCAATCCATATTGGTGAAGCAGTGTTGAAAAGGCTTTCTTAGCCTTATGTTCTCCGTGGACAAGGAATAATTTTTTCAAGTGACCTTTCTGGTTTTTTAAATAATCAAGCATTTCTAGTTTATCGCCATGGGCGGAAAAAGAGTCCAGAATTTCAACATTGGCTCTAACTTCCATTTTACGTCCCAATAAGTAAATGCTTTTGTCGCCAGCCCGTAACTTTCCACCTGGCGTAAAAGGGGAGCAATATCCAACAATCAAAATAGTATTATTTGGATTTTCAATATTGTGTGCCACATGGTGCTTTACCCTTCCAGCATTAATCATTCCTGAGGCACTAATAATAATCGCAGGCCCTTTCAGTTCATTTAAAGCCATTGAATCGGACTGCTTGCGCAAGTATTTTAGCCTTTTGAAACCAAACGGATTATCGTCAAGGAGTAAATATTCAGTCAAATCCTCATCGAAACATTCGGGATGAGAGGCATAAACCATCGTTGCATTTACTGCCAAAGGACTATCGACAAATACAGGTACCTGGGGCAATTTTCCTTCATTTTCCAGCTGATCCAGGATGAATAAGAGTTCCTGAGTTCTTCCGACACTAAAAGCAGGGATAATTACTTTTCCCCCTTTTTCAACACAGGTTTCAGTTAAAATCTGAAGAAATCTTTCTCTTTCCTTAGGATTAGCGTCGTGTTCTTTATTGCCGTAGGTTGATTCAGATATCAAGAAATCAACAGGAGGTAAAGGTTTAGGGTTTCTTAAAATAGGTCGTTCAGGTCTGCCAATATCTCCAGTAAAGCCTAATAATTTTTCCTCTTTATTTTCAATAATACGCAGAGTTACTCCGGCACTTCCGAGAATATGTCCAGCATCGGAAAATTGAAAAGAAACCTGTTCATTGATGTTTATCCAACGGTCGTAACCAACGGTTACAAATAGTTCTAAAGCTATAGGTACATCTTTGCCTCTATACAAAGGCTCATGAAAATCACGATCTTGATATCCAGCATTCCGAGATCTTTTCTTATGAAAAAACTCAGCATCTTTTTCTTGAATGAAGGCGCTATCCAATAATAGAATATGAGCAAGATCACGCGTGGCATGAGTGCAATATATGTTACCTTTAAATCCGTCCTTTACTAATTTTGGAATTCTTCCGCAATGATCAATATGGGCATGGGAAAGTATAAGGCAATCGATAGATTGAGGGTCGAACAGCCATTCCTGATTGAAATTTTCCATATCGGGGCGATTTCCCTGGTATAAACCACAATCCAATAAAATGGTAAACCCACTGTCCAGCGTAACCAAATGACTACTCCCGGTTACGTCCTGAACACCACCACAAAAGGTTAATTTCATAATTTATTATTTATTCCAATATACGATATTTTTCAAGGTCTATGGTGTAAATGGCCATCTTATTTATTTAATCGTACCAATCCATCTTTTGCATCTTTGTAATCAGGGGCTAATCGAAGGGCTAGTTGGTAATGTTTTTTCGCTTTTTCATTATCTCCTAACCATTCAGCACTTAATCCGCAATAAAATTGGCCTTCAATGAGGAGTGGATTCAACGAAATGGCCTGGTCAAACTGGCTTGCTGCCTGTTCAATGGAATCTACATCAAGAAAGATTAAGCCTGCATTGAAAAAGGGATCTGCATTTTCGGGTTCAATACTTTGCAATTTCTTGAAAATACGAAGAGCGGATAGCAGATCATTATTTTTAGCCAGAAAATTAGCCTTGGCCATTAAGGCCTGTTTATTGGAAGGATTCCTCTGGAGGGCTGTCTCATAGTATTTTTTTGCTATAGTATTTCCCTTCGCCTCTTGAAGCTGACCTAAAATAATCCATGCATCTTCAATGTCCGCATCCCCTTCTATCGCCTCCTGTAAACTATTTATGGCTCTGGCGGTATCACCTGTTTCTTTGAAAAATATACCCGTTAAAAAAGCGGTTTCCGGCATACCCTCTCCAATATTTCTTGCTTTTTCCAACGATTTGAATCCTTCGTTATATTGTTTTAGAATAAGCTGAAGTTTGGCAAGATGCCTCATGGTTGGTGCTGAACTGGGAAATTTTTCCCCAGCTTTTATTAAAATTTGAAGTGCTTCATAAGATTTAAAATAGGCCAAATAGGTGTCAGATAGCTTATGAAGGGCTTTCGGATGGGTTGAATCTAATTTCCACGCTTGCATAAAATCAAGAACTGCCTCCTCAAATTTTTCATTTTCAAGGTAAAAACTACCTCTGACAAGGTATAAACTATCTTCGTCAGGGGTATTTCCGATAGCCTCGTTCATGTTTTTAAGGGTATAGTCAAAATTAGACAGAGATACTTCGTCAAATGGCTTATCTTTATTTTTACAACCATATAAAAATAATATAGCCAGTAAAATAAACTTGCTTAGGCCTTTTTCCATTTTAACTACATTGAACATTGAATTAAATTAAATTATGGACAGCAAATTACAGCAATTTTTAAGATTTATATCTGTTATCACACTGATCCTATGTATAAAATATAATTCAGCCACCGCACAGGTTCTTGATATACCTTATCAAATGTCTATCAAAGGGGACATTGAGGTGATGTCGTTTTTTAAAAATACGGGTGGCGACACACTGATGGCGGGTAATTACAGAGGTTCCTGGAATGATATGAATAGGGTGTGGACGTCGGCTGGCGAAAATGATCTGTTTTTAGGCAAATGGATGCAAGGTCGGTTCAAGGTCTTACTCTCTTGGGGAGGTGCGAGAAATGATGTTTTGTTCGATGCAAAAAATCTGGCAAATGGTGATATTATTTTGTCGGGAAGTTTTACAGAACGAATACAGATAAACGAAAAAATATTTACAACAGAGGGAAATTCAAAAGCTATTTTTATAGCCAGAATAAATGAGAACGGTGACTTATTATGGATCTCTCTTTTTCAAGGTAGTAGCTGGCAAGATTGGGGTCAAATGCACTTGGACGAAGCTGCTAATGAACTTATTTTATGTGGAAGTTTTCAAGATAATATAACTTTTGATAATGGTCAAACCCTTTATGGTACAGGTGAATCATCGGTTTTTACAGGATTATTTTCTCTGAATACAGGAAAAGTAAAACAATTGAAGGCCTTTTCAGGTAGCTTCCCAAACAATCAAATGCAAGCCATTTCTTTATTTGTACGCGGAAATTCAATAGGTATTGGAGGTAATTTTGATCGAGATGTTTTAGTCGATTCACTATCTGTTGAAGCTTCAACCCGCGATTGGGATGTTTTCTTAGTGTATCTGCGAAGAGAGGATTTAAGGGCAGAAAAACTGGTAAAATTTGGGGGTGTTTATGAGCAAAGATTACTTACCTCCTTTATGGATGTTAAAAGTGGTGATATTTATCTGTCCGGTTCTCTTGCGGGGGTAATGAAAATAGGGGAGAATACAACCTTACAATCACAAGACGGATTATCAGATATTTTTTTATTAAAAATAGCTTTTGGAGGAAATGTACAATGGGCTACCACGTTAGGTGGTGAGAATGTCCAGGCTCCTTTAGCTGTTTACAAAACCGACGGAAATGTTTGGTTAAGCGGTTATTCTTTAGGGAAACTACGTTGGCAGGGTGCCTCTACGGAGACATTTTCATCCTTTCATTCCTTTATTTCAACGTGGACTTCAGCAGACGGAAAGCCTCAGAATATGTTAACATTTTCGGGGGACGGAACTGCCTTCCCTTCGCAGTTCAGGCAATTTGACGGTCGTTTTTTGCTATTTTCCGGGGCCTATCGCGGGAAAGTATCCATAGCAAACATCAATTTACCTTTTTCTTCTAACTATAGTGGGTTTTTGGGTATTATCCCTTTAACGGTCACCCGACTTGCAGAGAAATGGGAGGTTCCCCCATTTAATTTATTCCCAAATCCAGGAGATGGTCGTTTTTATTTAAATGGTATTTCAGAAAATGGCGAGGTTTCTGTTTGGTTTGGCGAAAAAAATGTTTTTAGAGGATTTATTAATAAGAGGGATAATTTTGTCTCTTTGCCCTTTACATTGCCAAAAGGAACCTATCTTGTGGTTGTTACCCTTTCAAATGGTAGCACACAAACTAAGATGTACCTAAAAATTTGAAAATGTTTATTCTAAGGGTTAATGCGTTTAAGCAAGGCTTGAAATAAGTTGAATTTTTTTAGGTATTTTATCTAAAAAAGGATGATTTTAGATAGAATATTGATTTAAAAAATTAATCTTTCATAAATTATGGCATAATTCAAAAGATATCGATTATTTTTGTCGTTATTATTAAAAACAAATGACGATGATCAGAATATTTTTGTTTTCCCTACTTATAGTTTCCTCTGTTGGACTAAACGCTCAGCGTTATGGACACATGAACTTCAATGCTTTTTTGACTTCATTAACGGACACCCGCAAGGCAGACATTGATTTGGAGGAATACCAAAACACCCTGGTAGCTGAGGTACAGGCTATGGCTGAGAAATTTAAAAATAATTATATTGCCTTTATGAAGGAGCAGCAATCTGGTAATCTTGCCCCAATAAAGGAAAAAGAGCAACAGGAGTTACTTCAAAAAGAGCAAGAAGTAATTCAGGCTTTTGAGCAACAAATACAGCAGAAACTACAGATAAAAAGAGAGGAACTGTTAAAACCTATTGTGGACAAAATAACGGCAAAAATTAAAGAGGTTTGTACAGAAAACAAATTCGTTATGGTTTTTGATACGAGTTCTTTTAATGCTCTTTTGTTTACCCCTGATTCAGAAGATATTACAGCGCTTGTAAGAACAAAAATGTTGGTTGTTCCTGCAACGAAATAATAAAATTATACTTTAAGAAATACAAAAAAGGGCGAAATGGATTTCATTTCGCCCTTTTTTGTTCGTATCAGCGTGATTTTTTAAAAAATCAGGTTATGTTAATTTATTTTGACCATTAAGTTCTTATAATTAACCTTGCTATTGGGGTCATGGCCTTGAATAGCAATGGTTCCACTACTTAGAATTCTTTGAAGTTGTCCTTCTTTTCTCAGAGGTGTTTTAGGTTCGGTATAATCAACGATAGTAACGCCATTTATTTGAGTTATGATTCGTTTTCCCTTAACGGTTACATGTAGTTCAAACCATTCATTGTCAGGGGTATTTACTTCAGCAACATCCACTATATTGTATAGACTTGCCGTTCTCCTCCAGTCACTTTGGGAATTATTAACTTGTATTTCATACCCTTTTGCCGGCCATGCTTTTTCCAAAAACTCGGTATGAATATAAAGACCAGAATTTGCTTGAGGAAAAGTCATAATCTGCACCTTTAATTCAAAATCTTTAAAATTATGATTTGCAAGAGGCCCGTCGTAAAAAAGGTGAGCTCTGGGGCCATGAACCGTTAAGGCTCCTTCTGTAAGATTGAAAGTTTCAGGATTTTCGCTTGCTTTCCATGCTTTTAAATGTTCACCTTCGAACAACTTTACCCACTGGGCATTCATCGTCATATTTACACTGAATACGATCCAGAGGAGGAGCATTATTTTTTTCATTTTTTGCTTTTTAGGTTATTAAGTTACTAAATATAATTCTTTTGGATTAAAATAAGGTGAAATCATTCAATTATATTGGTAAAACAACAACAGGGATATAAAACACGACGTAAATCTATGTTTTATATCCCTGTCAGGAAAACTATAAATAGATAAAAAACTTAAGCTTTAGCGCTGGCTTCTTTAGAATTCATTTCTACGGTGAACTCATCTACTAAAATTCTGCCACAATGCTCACAAGCCATAATATTTTTACAAGTAAAAATCTCTAGTTTCACCTGTGGTGGAATTTTATTGAAACAACCTCCACAGGAATCTCTTTGAATAGTTACTACAGCGAGACCATTTCTATAGGATTTTCTTATTTTGTCATAAGACTTTAACAATCTTTCTTCGATACCATTTCTAGCTTTAACAGAGCGTTTACGAAGAGCATTTTCTTCGTCATTTGTTTTAGCTATAATGTCGTCGAGTTCAATTTTTTTCTGCTCTAATTCCTTTTGTTTTACATCTCTTTTTGAAATGCTGGTGGTCAGGGCTTCTTTTTTATTTTCAATTTCGATGACAACATTCTTTTTTCTTCTTTCAGATAGCTGAATTTCAAGTTTTTGAAGTTCTAACTCTTTGGTAAGGGCTTCAAATTCTCTATTATTTTTTACGTTATCAAGCTGCGTTTGGTAGCGGGCAATCAAACTTTCAGATTCTTTTATTGAGGCATCATATTGAGCTGCATTGCGAACATGCTCTTCTACAATGGTCTTTGCTTTTTCGATACGCGTATCAAGGCCGACGATTTCATCTTCCAAGTCGCTTACCTCTATGGGTAATTCGCCTCTAAGTACGGCAATCTGGTCTATTTTAGAGTCTATTTGTTGAAGCTCGTAGAGCATTTTCAACTTTTCAGCTACTGTTTTTTCAACGGCCATGTTGGGCAGGTTTATGATAGATTCGAAATTATTGGTGATAATACACCGGATTGGTAACTACGGTTGTTGACCGAGTGGCAAAATTAGTAAATTTTTCAGAAATAATTTGCTTTATTAAGTTAATGGCACATACTTCTGATTCATAATGACCAATATCGGCGATTATAATTTTATTATTTGCCTCCTGAAACTGGTGGTATTTGTAATCGGAAGTAACAAATATATCAGCTTGTGCCCGAATAGCGTCAGGTAATAAAAAGCTCCCACTCCCGCCACAGATTGCTACCTTATGAATTTTATCCTTGCAAAGAAAAGTATGTTTAATAACTTTGAGAGATAATACGTTTTTTAATAAATCTAAGAAATCAACAGGGGATATTGGCTGATCGAGATATCCAACCATACCTGCACCAACCAGGTGAGAAGTATTTTTTACCTCTGTAATTTCTTTAAAAGGATTTTTTCCTGTGGATGAATCAATCATTTGACATGCTTCGGAAAGTTGATGATTAAGAAGAACCATTGACAATTTACCTTCTGACATATTTACTATTCCGGCCTGATAAGAAAAAGAATGAGGCTTCAGTAAATTTAATTGAGGCAGTATTGTATTTGCTTCATTCTCTGAAAGGACACATTGAAGCTGTGATAACAAGCCCTGTTTTTCTTGCAGAATGGATCTATTATTAAGCCCTATGATTTTCGCTAAAGTTTCATTTATGCCTCTGTGATAGGCGTTATCCAGATTGGTATGAATAACATAAATAGCGATGTCATTTTTTATGGCTTTAAGAAGAATATTTTCAACAAAACCTCCTTGTGATAATTTTTTTAATGGCTTAAAAATGATAGGGTGGTGCGAAACGATCAAATTGGCTCCATTTTGAATCGTTTCATTAATAACTTCGAGGGTCACGTCCAGGCAGGTCGTAATACCCGTTATGACGGTTTGATGGTCGCCAACTAATAGCCCACAATTATCATAATCTTCTTGCCAGCTTAAAGGAGCATGGGAAGAAAGAACACGAATAACATCTTGTATTTTAGTTTGCATCCGGGGTATTTTTTTTAATCATAAAATCGGCAATTTTTGTGGTCGATATATCGGGTAACAGATGAATTCGCACCACTTCGCCCTTATTTTCCAAAACAAAAGCTGCACCAACTATATTTTCAATGGAATAATCGCTGCCTTTTGCGAGAACATCAGGGATAATGGTCCGAATTAAATGTTCAGGGTTTAATTCAGAGAAGGGAATGACCAGATCGACGGCTTGAAGGGAGGCCAAAACAAAAGCCCTTGAACTGAAATTGTTAAATGGCCGGTTTTTTCCTTTTAATTTATGTACAGAGGAATCGTCATTCAGGCCAACAATTAGTTTTGTTCCATACTTAGCAGCATAGGCTAATGAATGGGCGTGCCCGGCATGGAAAAGATCGAAACACCCGTTGGTAAATACTATTTTTTCTTTGTTTTTCTTCCAGGTGGAAATAATGTCGAGCGCATCTTCCAAATGGGTCATTATTTTATTTTCAATGTTTTCCTTTACATTCATTTTTATAAGGTGACCGTTGGCTTATAACCTCTATTTATTAGGGGAAGGCAGATGAGCGAAATAGCACCGAACAGCAGAGTACCTCCAATTTGAATAGTGAAAAAGGAAATATTAGCCCATGAAAAACCATCTTCAAGGCTAATACCATACACGGCAAGGCCAATTTGGGTCATAAAATGGTAGGTTCCCATCCCGCCCGGAGAAGGTACTACAATGCCCCAACCACCCAGTATAAAAACAAATAATGCAGCCGATACTGTCAAATTTTCTGTAACGTGGAAGGAAAGCAGGGTAAGGTATGTCATTAAAAAATACATAGTCCAAATGATGACAGTATGTAACAAAAACCTACGTTTACTGGGAATTTCTTTTATGCTTTTTAGCCCACTGACAAAACCGTCGAAGAGATGTCG
>Ga0129324_10000285_pt1 | contig 36684 bp, 52 predicted proteins | sample CPBDNA_7_FD_96879 | JGI IMG/M metagenome (GOLD analysis project Ga0129324, IMG submission 96879) | Freshwater to marine salinity gradient microbial communities from Chesapeake Bay, USA - CPBay_Spr_15_0.2_DNA | ecosystem: Environmental > Aquatic > Marine > Coastal | place: USA: Chesapeake Bay...
AAATAAGGAAAATCAAAAAATGTTTAGTGTAATAATGACTCAAGCAGAATTTATTAGTATTGCAAGTGATTTAATTTATGGGAAAATTCCATATTTAAATCCAACTATAATAACAAGATTACAAAGTCAGTCCGAACCCAAACAAAACTTTGAAACACAGCCACAAAATGCAAATAATAATAATTTTATAAGGTCATTAATGGCAAATTATCATGATAGTAATTTTTTAACACCTAATGTGAAAACAGCAATTAGTCGACATTTTAATACTTTTTACAAAGTAAAAAATAAAATTAATAAAACTGGTGGTGCAACTATGAATTATGATGAAGAAGACAACCGTCAAAAATTAGTTACAAACATAATTAATGTTTTAACCAGTGCTATAAATGAAAACAATGCAAAAGAAAAAATAAATAATCTTCTTGCAAACAATGCAAAAAAAAAGAAAAGTGAACAAGTTAATGAATCTTAGTTAAAAAATTATTGAGTTAATTTATTAATTATCCCATTTTATATTTTTTTAGGAATAATTTGTTTTGATATTGCATATAGTTATGTCGGTAAGGGTATACGCAGACGGTATTTACGACTTGTTTCATTACGGACACGCAAAATCACTGGAACAAGCGAAAAAGCTCTTTCCGAATACTCATCTAATAGTGGGATGTTGCAACGACGAACTCACGAGGAAGATGAAGGGTCTAACCGTGTTGAATCAGCATGAAAGGTATGAATCTCTTAGACATTGTAAATGGGTTGATGAAATAATAGAAGATGCCCCATGGATTATAGATGAAGACTTTTTAAAAAAACATAAAATTGATTATATTGCGCACGACGATGTTTCATATTCCGATAATGATATATATTCATATGTAAAAAGTATTGGAAAATTTAAAGAAATCAAAAGAACTCAAGGAATTTCAACAACTGAACTAATAAAAAGAATACTTAAAAATTATAATGTTTTTATAGTAAAAGTTATAAAATCGTCTGTAAAACAAAGTGAAACTAAAATATTAAGTTATTTTGAAAAACTTAGAGAATTGTTTATTAAAATAGTTATATTGTAAAAAAAAAATGAAGACTTTTTTATCTTTTATTATTGAAAAATATTTTATAATAATTAAAAACTTTTTAGAAATAAGAATAAATATTTTAAAAAGTTTTTATTTAAATCTGAAGATGGAATATTTTGCAAAAACATATGCATTCCACCCAGGAAAAAGAATACGTAAACCTATAATAAAAAGGCCAAAACATAGAAAGGTTGTTGCCGTTCAAAATGACGACCCATTTGAAATTGACAAAAAAAAACTTTTAAAAGAAAGTGAAACATATTATGTTCAGCTTGGAAGGTTTATTAATAAATATTCTGGTGAGAATGTCCATTGGGATTGGAATGATTTTATTTGGGCACCTCATAGAGAACTAAAACAACATATTCAAAGAATTGAATTATCAAACTTGCCTATACTTCCTCCCCCGCCGTTATCACCAGTGTCTGAATTTTCGTCGCCACCCGAAACACCTAAAAAACCAATTCGAAGAGCACTTCACAGATTTAAAAAATATCCAGATGTCGTCGCGGAAAACGACGAAGAACGTTGCAAAATATGCATGGTTAATAAAAAATGCATTATATTTTTACCTTGTGCACACGTGGGAATGTGCAATTCGTGTTGCGCCGAAACATATAAAAAACGTTTTATGACATCATTATGGGTTAAAAAACCATATTTATCTGACTGTATGCCTCTCCCACCAAAGAGAGGTATACTAGACGCAGAGGATGAAGATGAGTTCATTCATAATGTGATTCAAGAATTAACTGCACCGAGATATCATCATTCTAAAAAATGTGTCTTTTGTAAAGAGAAGATTAAAGATTTTAAAATTTTTTATTCTGTTTGACATAATTAGGGTCGCATTTTTCCAAATACATTGTTAGCATTTTCTTAAGAACAATTTTAACGGGTGAACACATTTCTATCATAATAAACAGTGTTTTAATTTGACTTTCGTTATGTAATGTTGTGTATGTGCTTTCACATATATAATGAATGTTTTCCTTTTTTTCAATATGAGAAAAATCTGGTTTTGGAATGGTTTGACAATATACAATTAATTCTTCAAACTTCATTTTTAAAATACGTTTATTTAAAAAAAAAATAAAAATAATCGCAGATAAAAAAATGTCTAAAAAATATTCAAGTCATAAGAACACTTTAAGTAAGGAATGGCCACTTTCTGACCATGTATTCTCAAATCGCAAACACAACTTTCAGCTACATTCTAACGCTCTCTAAATTCAGAGATGAACTTCCTGAGGAGCACCGACCGTCGTGGATTAAAGTGACGACGATTACCATGGTTTCGAAGTTTCTTGAAACTATTGACATTCAGAAACTCCGAAACCGCTTGACAGAGTTCGGCACTATAAATATAAAGCAATCTGGAACTACATTTAATGGATTTGAGTGGAAGCTGAAACCTACAAAATTTTACAACCAGATTACACTGGGATACACCGATTCTTATAGCACGAAGTCTATAAAGGTGTTTCCGAATGGAAGCATTCAGGTTGCGGGTTGTTCGGATCTTTTTGATTGCAACCGCATAATAAAGCAGTTGACATTTCTTTTACAGAAAACTTTAGATATTAAAAAAGATATTCCAACTGATAGTTTCCGGGTTGTCATGATAAACAGTAATTTTAGTTTGAATTACAATATTAATTTAATTGCTTTATATAATCACTTTCTTAAACATAATATTTTTAACGTTACTTTTGACCCAGATAGATACTCAGCAGTTAAAATAAAATTTAAACCCGCAAGTGATATGAAACAAGTCACTGTAAGTATTTTTGGAACTGGCAAAATAATTATCACTGGTGCAGAGACTTACAAAGAAATTGTTTTAGCTTACAATATTATAAATAAACACATTTTAACCTGTGAAATTCCTATAAAAGTCTCCCGGACACAAGAAACTGACCAATTTAACATTATTTTAGGTTATTCTTTTGAAAATCTTGTAAATAAACTTGAAAAAATGGGATTTCGTTCGTGGGATTTTATAAATGAAAACAACCAAATTAATTTCTAATGATAGTATTATAATTATAAAAATGTCTCAAAGACTTGGTATGGCCGATGGCAGGTGCTTAACTGTATATACTTCAGAACGGTTACTTAATGATTACATCATGAAACAAAATAACATAGGTTATCAGGACAATTATTCATATAGAAGACTTCTCCAGTCACAGGGGCCGCAGGTTATGCAAATGATTCAAAGTCAACAGAGAACTGGCCCACCGCAACAACAGTCAAATCATGTAAATATGTGCCAGTCGTGTGACACACCTCTATTAAAGGTTCCGGGTATTTATTAAATAAATATTGTAACAATGAAGATCGTTATTGACGGAAATATTTCTTCAGGTAAAACTACTCAGCTCAATCTTTTAGAGCAACTTTCCATCTCTGTCAAGAGAGAACCTATTGAAGACTGGCCTTTGGAATTGTATTATAGTGATCCAGAAAGATGGGGATTGGTTTTTCAATTAATCGTTTTACAGACTTTAAAAACAAAAAATGAAACGTATGTTTATGAAAGATGTCCATATTCTTCCATGAATATATTCTGGCCTTTGATGAAAAAAACAGATGTCGAAGACCAGGTTTATAGGCGAGCCTATGAATTAGAGGGTGGTTGGGGTCCTGATATTTACATACTTATCGATAAATCACCCGAACTTTGCTATGAACATTTATGCAAAAGAAATCAGTCGGGCGATTCAAGTGTAACATTAGAATATATTCAAAAACTCGATTTACAATATCAAAAAATGTATGAAAAACTTGATTGTAAAAAGTTTAAGATAAACGGAGATGACAACATCCCAACTATTCACAAAAATATCGTAAAAATTTTAAAAGAAAATTGCCAAGAACTAATAAAAAAGGATGGCTAGTCTAAAATGTATTCATGGTAATTGTAAAAACAATATATTAATGGATAATCTTTGTTCAAGACATCTAAAACAGAAATGTGCCATATGTTTTGAACAAGTTCCTAGCACAAACTCGTCGAGCCATAAACGACTAAACTGTGGGCATGCATTTCATTTAAAGTGTATACTGGGGTGGTTTGTTGAATCAGACGTATGCCCTGTATGTAGAAAAACTCATAATGATCATATTCTAAAATTTAAAAATAAAATTGAAGACAATATGAGAAAAAAATATATGGACGCTATCAGAACATTAGAAAAGGATAATAGACGACTAAGGAAAATGCTGAATTAAAAAACATTCTATGATATAAATGAATTGTTCAATTTGCTTAAATTCAATAAGAAAGACACGCAGCACAAAAGAATTACCTTGTGGACATTTATATCATAAAAAATGTATAGAATCGTGGGAAAATAGAGGTAATGAAACGTGTCCCATATGTAGAAAAAATATGGCAAAGAATGATTTCAGAGTTACATTGTCAATTGAAAATTTAAGAAAAGATAATAATTATTCAATGAATTTAGATTTTTCAAGTATACAGACAATGTTTCAGAGAATGGGCCTGGACAGTGAAGATTTTGGCATGTTATCTACCGATATTGTATTTGACGCAGATGATTTAGATAGTCTTGAATCTATTCTTGAAGATATTGGAGTTGGTATTTCCGACGTCGACCCCGCGGTTCTTAATGCACATTGAACAACAATATTTACTATAATTATACCCATATTTTCTGCCAGCAACTCTTGGATCTTTAATTAATTTTTTATTAGAATCGCGAAGTAATGGACCAGTGGCCCATCCCATTTTATGGCTCCACAGGTTTACTTTAAATTTTAATTTAAGACCTTTTTTAGCTTTTTTGCCGTCCGCTGCTTTTAAAATACGAGAATAAGGAACTCCGAACTTTTCGGCAACTTGCTTGAAAGTCTGCCCTTCTCTCATAGTGTGTTCTGCCATGCCGTGTTGCTTATAAAAATGGAAATCGCCTGTTGCATTACCATATTTATTTGACGGGGCAACAACCATCATAATCTTATAAAAACCAGGCTTGCATTTTGAATACGCTTTTACTTTGTAAATTTTTCTTGGATTATCAGACATAACTCTTTTTGATAATCCATTGCAATGCGTGTAACTATGAAATGGCCACGTTTTCCCAGATCGTTCACCGGGAACACTCTTTGACCTTCTAAATGTTTCATAATCATTTACCGCATAAGCATAACAATTATTTGAGCGTATTCCCTTTGAACGCCATGGATCATATGCAAATGGTATTTCTGAACCGCTTAATGGAAGCCCTTTTGGTTTTGGTTTTGGTTTTGAAACTTTCTTGACATTAGATGATGGTTTTTTATTCATTTCTTCTTTAATATAAAGTAAATATTTTTAAAACTGTAGTCCTTTTCGTTCGCTGACATGTATCGCTCGCACCATGTGCTCTGACTGCAAAGGTCACTAAAACTTTTAGTTTCAACGAGTTCAAATCCCATCTGTTCCATAATTGCTAAAAATTTGGTAAAATTAAACAAAAATTCTGTTATTGGTTTATTTCCGAAATATTTCGTCCCTTTTACTAAAACATCCACTTTCTGACCCAAAAATTTGAATCTTGGGGAATTAAAATTTAATGAGTTATTGTATTGTTTTGTAAAATTTACAGAATTTGTCGAAACTTTATTTTTTCCTTTGAGTGCGTCATAAATTTTTTTTCCGTCTAAAACGGTCGCCATAACAATTCCACCACTTTTAAGGTTTTCATGAATATTTACAATGAGTGATTCAAATAGTTTTTTATTTTGAAGAAAATAATGAATTGCAAAATTTATATTAACTACATCGAATTTTTCATTTTTATTTATAAAATTTTTAACGCGATATACGGGATTATTTACTTTGAAAAATCTCATTGAATTTGGATGAGGGTATTCCTCTTGGACCAAATCAAATCCAACCACTTTAGCTGCATTCGCTTTTACATACTTTCCAACATCTTCACCCTTTCCAGATCCGATATCCAATACACTCTTTCCTTTCGCATATTTCATTATTAATTTTGATTTAATTTCACTGTGAAAATCTCTTAACGCACCCGGCCCAGATGCAATCATTTTATCTGTAACTGGTTTTGAAATTGCTTCCCATGCTTGATTACTAGCATCTATACCGTTTGGTAGTTCTTTATCGGGGCGCATTCGTATCAATTTAAAAGTATTATTTTCAAATTTAAATTCACCGACTCTGGGTGGGTCGGTATTTGTTCGGTCCAATATACCTTTTCTTAAATTTTCTGGTATTGTTTCATCTATGAATATTAAATTCTTGACTTGTTTTCCTTTCGATGTAAATGTCCCTTTTCCGTCGGTCCCACTAAATGGTAATATCCCGTATGAACCATTGTTCTTAGTCCCAGCTAAATAAAGTTGTTTTTCTTTATAATAGAAGTCAATCGTATTTTCATCCTTCCATTTAAACGTATTTCGTGTGTTATATGGCTCATTTGCTGGCGTAAATATAAGTCCGTCCAAATCATATTGGAATTTGTCTTTTCTTGACCATATATCCCCAGCTGCTTCATATATATTTTTAAATGGCGTTACTTTATTTGAAGGAATTTGAATGATTTTATTAGAATGTTCTATGAAAAATGTTTTCATTTTTACGAATGGATTTCTCATCTTAATCAATAACCCAAATAATTCAGTAAGTCTCTTTTTCAAATGTTCTCTTCTAATATCCTTGCCATTTGCAAATAGAATATCAAAACTATAAAAAATATCTTTTTCGACGTCAAATTCGCCGTCTATAAGTGTCCCAGCAAAGTCCAGGTGTAGTGGGACGCCAGTAAGTCTATTTATATCCATTTTTCTAGAAATAAAATTAAATCCACCAACATTATCAATAAATAATAAAAATCGTTCTCCATCTGCCTTTTCTGTTACAGAGTAATCATTCTTTGTGAGAATTTTCTTTTTGAATGCCTCTAATGTCAGCGTTTGCGGAAGAGGGCCGGCAAATCTGGCGTTTCCTACTAAATCTCTATATTGAGCAAAAACTATTCCAGAAATTCTTGTATTAAATAGGTCGTCGTTTATAATTTTAACGTATTTAACAACTTCTTCAGGATTTTCAAATTCTATTTCTATTTGATATTGAGATTGTCTATTGTCAGGCTGATAAGTGAAATCAATTTGTATACCCCCCTTCTTGTAAGAAATACGTTCTCTTTTCTGTTTATATTCACGATTAGACGGCAAATCGTCATAAACATATTTAAGCGCAGGAGATGTCTGTTCCATTGCTTTAGAAACGCGAATACCTTGTGATCTTACGTCAATTATTTCTAATTTTTCCTTAAGCTCATACGAACTAGACCCATTTGATTTTGTTATTTTTCTGATAGATTGTTTTTCAGAAGCCGTTCTACTGATTACTTGGTCAGAAGTTTCAGTTTTGTTCCAGTCTGAAAAAAGTTTCAATGCAGAATCGTATTGTCTTTTTGTTACTCCAGGAACGAAACGAGCACCTTGAAACTTCCCGAAGCGAACCTCTCTTTCGATATTTTTCCCACCATTTCCAATATTTTTAATTGCTTTTGAAATTGGAGTCAGCATCATCTATTATATTATTAATGTAAATTTTTTTTCTTAATAATAATATAAAACATTCACGATGCTCGGAAAATTCCTAAACTGCAAAAATACAGAAGAATGCGCTCGTCTTATCTTAGTCGTTTTGTTGGTGCTTATGATTCAGATGTTTCTATTGAAATATTTCTGGAATAAAGCACTCGTTCCCCACATCACTGTGCTAAAACCAATTAACACAATCACTCAGGCCCTAATGCTAGCCATTGGCCTAAGCTTAGTTACTGCACTTGCTTAAATCCTGTGATGGTCTGACCACTTGGACTTTTCATGGTAGGGTAAGCACTAATCCCTTTACAATCTTCTTTATCACATTCAATATACTTATGAGGAATGTTATTATTCTTCATATAATCAATCTGCTTACGAGTCCAGCCACACCCGTTGGTCCCGTATACAACCCAAGTTCCATTCCCGTTGTCAGCAGAAGGTGATGCCAGTTTTGAGTTTAGAAGGTAAAGAATCATGGCGACAACAGCAAATGCTAATATTGTTTTTTTATCGAATTTCATTTATAATATAATATATATTTTTTTTTATTTTCTAAGTGCATTTACTACATTTAATAACTTTCTTTCAGGTGAAGATAGTTTTTCGCCTCTATTTCGTTTATTTTTTACACTTTGAATAGACGCATTTGAAGTATTAAGACCTTTATTAATCCTTTCGGGTGATGGCGAATTATTAGGAGAGTTTCCATTAACCATATTAGGAACTAATTTAGACGCTTTCATATACGCCGGTTTAGAAGGTTTCATCTTTTTGAGAGAACTGAAAATACGTTCTTTTCTTCTAATAGTTGCGTTCTTATTAGCTGCTTTCATTTTCTTAATACGTGATAATTCCGCATTTATATTCAATCCCGCAGATGAAGTCGAGTTAAATGAAACTTTAGCTTGTTCAGGTTTTTTTGATCCTTCTGGTGTCATTGTGGATAATTGATCATTTAGTAGCTCCTTTCTAAGCGACACCATTTCCTGTTCAACCTCGTTGACATTTCCGCTGTTTGGTAATAATCCAGCTCTATTAAAAGAAGTTATAATCTTATTGGCTTTATCGCGAGCATTTCTAAACTGAACAGCGGAATAACCTTTTGTCTTATATAAAGCCGGGATCGATTGTTGAGTGGGTCTTCTACCAGTAGCCTCACTTTTTGATTTTCCGAAATTCACAAACTTGACGGCTGGTTTGGGTTTTCTTTTTGGTGGACTTCTCTTTTTAAAGTTTTTGGGTTTTTTAGTCATTTCATTTTTGAGTAATTCAGCCATTGTTTTGCCTTCTGGCAATTTTCCAGTGCGTTTAAGTCTTCTTAGCCTGGCGTTCATTTGGCCTTTTAGTTTGCCTCTTAATTTAGCACCTTTGGCAACTGGATCCGGTTCGGCACGACGAATACTCGCCCAATTTATCTGGCCTACAATTTTACGCTTGGTTTCTTCGTTCGGGCTATTTCCACCATAACCTTGGACTTCACGGATTGGTGATCCATTGTTATTTGAATTTCCATTTTCATTTGTAATTTCAAAATTCATGCGGGCACTTTTTTTGTTAGGGGTTCCATTTTTAACTAACTTAGCTGCTCTTGCGGCTTCTTCAAAAGGATCATTTGATTTTTTTGTAACCTTTTTAGGCGGCGTCGCGGCTTGTTGAAGAAGTGATTGACCATTTTTGAATTTCGATAAAAGAACACACAGAGACATTCTATCTTTTTTCTGCATTCTTTTAAATTCAGCCTGTAGATTTGACGGGAGTTTCTCTTTTACAAACTTTTCTATGTCTTTTGTAGACATTCCTTTTGCGCCTTTACCGTTTTTGACGGCTCTAGACCCACATAATACTTTTACCCTGGACGCGTTCATATTTTATAATTTATGTAATATTTTTTTTATGGATGGGAATTTAGTGTGTGCTAAATTATAACGCATTCTCCCGTTGATTAATACATATTTATTATCTCTCTGTAAATACTCGATAGGAACTAAAGTTTCTAAATATTTTTTAACAAGTGGTCCAGATTCATAATACATGAAATTTATTAAATACGCGATGTCATATTTTTTATTTACTTTAGGCCCTATTCCATAATGTTGTTCGTAAAGCTTTGACTGAACTAATGGGTTCTTGTAACCCGGTATTTGTATATTAGCAAATCCGAAGTCGGACATATATACATTTTCTTTATTTTTAGATATAAATACATTATTTAAATGTAAATCATTATGTCTAAATGATGGATATTTTTTTTGTATATCAATAAGTGTCAATAACACAGATTTTAAAATGCGTTTTGCTTTTGCTTTTGTTCTCAATCTAGTTTTGTTCAAGTTTATATAATTTAAATATATTGATTTGTTTTTAAAGTCAATTGGTCTTATTATACCATCTGGATAAAGAGGATGTAATAATTTTAAAAATTTATACTCTAAACTTATATTGTTTTTTAATGGTTTTTTCTCAACAACACATCCATTTTTAGTGCATTCTTTATACACATTTGCAGTTGTTCCAGAATTTAAATATTTTTTCATTTATATTATTATTAAATATTATAAATATGTTCAACTTAAATGACAGTCAAGGAAGTCCTATAATCAAAAGAACCATGGGGAAAATGGTAAGACTGTTCAGTAGAGAACAACACGAAATACGTATAGCCCCACCAACAACTTCAACCGGAAGAAAGATGCCATCAATAAGAAAAAGATATAAACAGCTTGCGTTATTATCAAAGCCTTTGATAATACAAAGTAAGCGAGGCAGTGCAGCTTATCCCGCAGCTTATTTTCAAGGTGCCAGTGTAGATTTTATATCAGAATTCAGTAAAGTTGCTATAGAAGAAAGAAAAAACTGTATGTTTTATATAATTGCCAATAATTTTGTTTTTTCAACTGGCAAAACACAAAGTCATATGTTAATGGGATTTTTTAACGCACCAACTAAGGAACTTTTCATAATTGACCCAAATGGAAATAACACTAGTTTAGACAATGTATATAGTGGGGAGGAATTTGTAAGACTTTCAGCAGGTGCACCACTTCAAAATACATTATACAATACTATATCTAAAGTATTAAGATATTATTATAATAGATCATTTTTTCAATTAAGATTTTATACAGGTGATGCTCTGATATGTCCAATTGGAAGCCCAAAAAATTGCACATATAGAACTATTATGATTATGCTGGGATTTGTTTCGTCTCCTACTTTAGACCTAAAGTATGCATTAGAAACTGCAAATTTTCTGTCACAAAATAAATTTCAAGAAGTAAAAACATTATTATTGAAAATTTTTAATAGTGATAGTAATTCTAAAACATATATGAAAAATTTAATTGATAGCTCAACAAAGAAAAATTTAAGAATTAATTATTTTTCAAATTAGAAATCTGCTTCATCAGCATCAACGCCATCAACATCTTCACCGTCTTCGTCGTCTTCAGCTACACCTTCAGCTACACCTTGAAATGCAAAGGCTGGAAGCTTCTTTGAAGGTTCGAGAAGACATTGCTTAAGACGAGCTGTGACTCCAAACTTATTATCAATAAACCAAATCTGATTGAAGTCAACGATAGTCATTACTTTTTGACCCTTCTCGATGCTATCCAATGGGACCCGTTCACGTCGTGAGTTGTAGGCCTCGGGGATAAAATCACCAGACTTTGTATCAACTAGAATCTTAAGCTTTAGAGTTGAAGGGTATTCCCCCTTGTTGGGGCGAACAAGGGGCTTGTATAGAGCTTCCTTGAGAACGGCAACATTAAACTTCTTACCAAGCCATTCTTGAGCATTTTCAGCAACAGTGTTTACAATGCGTTCATCAAATTCCTTCAACTTTTCCTCAAACTTACTGATTTCGGGGTCGTTGGGATCGAAAGATAGGTCAAGGGAATATGAGGTCTTCTTGGATTGTTCATCTGTAAATGAGCTCAATCCAAATGGCGCACGCATGTAGGGAAGCTGAAGAAGAAGTTGGTTGTTGCTGTTGCTTAGGTAAACAGCCTTGCCACCATTCTTATTCTTGCGAAGCTTTGAGAAATTAACAGCGGGAGCAGAGAAGTCAGTCGAAAGCTGAATTTGGAGTGCCATGTTTGATTGTTTGTTTGTTATTATTACTAAGTTTCGATTCTTTAAGTCAATTTTTTTTTCTTGTAAATATTATAAATGGCTTGTGGAACAAAAAATCATTACAGACCAGCAGGAAGGTCATATTATTGTTCAAATTGCAAAGATCAAAATAAATGCAAATGTGAAAAATCTCAGAAAGACAAAATGATGATTTCGTTGATGTCTGCTTTATTGTTTCTAGTTATCGCTCACCCAGAAACATTTAAAATCGTGAGAAAAATTTTTGGCACGTGGGTGTCAACGCCGACCGGGTGCCCATCAATGAACGGTTTACTTCTTCACGCAGTTGTCTTTTTTGTTATTACTTGGCTATTAATGAATGTTAACAAACGCGAAAAGGATGAAGGTTCTGAAACACCCCCGGAAGATGCAGGGGTAGAAGAAGAAAAAGAAATTATATCCATCCCAGAACCGACAGTTGAACCAGAAGAAACTCCTAATGTCGTTGTGAATATACCGCCACCAGCGGTTCAGCCAGTAAGTTCTATGTCTGGGTTTGACGTTTCCGAAGATCAGGTTTCGGCGCCAATTCTAACTGGTGAAACCATTGACCCAGGCATGATGGGTTCATCAAAGTTTCAAGGTTCATACTCTGAATGTAGCTGTGACAATGGTGGCAAAGTTTTAATTCTTAAGTAATTATATAAACAGTTATGAATGTTAATAGATTAATACCTACATCGCGAAAAAATAAAATAATAATTATTTCTATAAGTTTAATTATTTTAATTGCGATTATTCTTTTGTCAATAGCAGGAGCAAATTATGCTAAGTGTGGAGAATTTAAATTAAAATGCCCAGAAAAAACACCAAATGAAGAACTAGATGAAATGGATGAAGATCTTATTAAAGAAAGTGAAGAAGAAATGGAACAATTGACAGAAGGTAAAATGTGTAATTTTGTAAATATTAAAGATGTCAACCCAAGCCCAGATAAAGACGCAGACGGGAATTTTGACGCAGACGAATCAGTTCCGTGTGAAACCTGCGGTGATTACAAACTCAACGGGGTAAAAATGACACCTTTTATTGATAAAACCGTTGTATACACGTGTGTAGATTCAGACGAAGATGACGACGACTGTTTAAAAAAACAGGAAACTGTATTAGATGATATTGGTATGTGTCGCGCAAGTTTATTAGATTAAAAATCATCATCAAAAGTAATTTCACCCTGACCAGAAAATTTACTATATTCACCAACTCTTTTTTCAAAGAAATTTGTTTTTCCGTCCAAACTAATATTTTCCATGAAATCAAATGGATTTTGTTGATTCCATATACTTTTAAAACCAAACTGTTTCAAAAGTCTACCAGCGACAAATTCTATATATTGAGACATCTTTTGTGAGTCCATACCAATTAATTTACATGGAAGGGCGTCCAAAATAAATTCTTTTTCGATAGAAACTGCATCCTTTATTATTTCATATACCTTGGCTTGTGAAGTCTTATTGCGCATCATATGAAATAATTCAACTGCGAAATCTTGATGCATTGCCTCATCTCTGCTAATTAGTTCGTTACTAAATGATAGTCCTGGCATAAGACCACGTTTTTTAAGCCAAAAAATGGCACAGAAACTACCCGAAAAGAAAATACCTTCTACACACGCAAATGCCACTAACCGGTCACAAAATGGAATATTTTTATTAAAATATTTGAATGCCCATTTCGCCTTTTTTTCTATACAAGGTATGGTTTCAATTGCCTTAAAAATTTTATCCTTTTCTTCAATATCATTGATATATTTATCAATCAATAGGCTATACGTTTCACCGTGAACCATTTCATTATGTTCTTGATATGCATAAAATGACCTCACTTCTGATAATTGAATTTCTTTAGAAAAATTTAAACTTAAATTTTCAAAAACAATCCCATCGGACGCTGCAAAAAATGCTAAAATATATTTAATAAAATGTCTTTCATTTTCATTTAAATTATTCCAATCATTTAAATCATTATTTAAATCGACTTCCTCTGCTGTCCAATTTGACATCTGAGCTTTTTTATAAAGTTCCCATAAATTATGATGTTTAATAGGAAAAATTGTAAACCTATTTGGATTCTCTTCTAACAATGGTTCATAATCTTCTAAATATTCTTCAAGTTTGAAAATATCACCTATCAGTTTACCATTTAAAAAAATTTGGGGATATGTTTTAACAGAAGAACCACATCGATTGATAAGTTCATCCTTAGAAACTTTTTCAATTTCAAAATCTAAATTATTTGCTCGTAGCATCTTCTCAGCTTCTACACACATATTACAACCATCTTTTGACAATATCTTAAACATTATAATATTATTAAAATATAATAAAAATGTCAAGTTTGAGCGAATTTTCAGAAGGAGATATCGTCAAAATTCTAGTAGAAGAAGATGAAATAGAAGAGGAATGCCTTGCAACGGTTAATTCAATTAACGCACCTAAACTTTATGTCAATTACCTGACAGAAAGAAGTAAATTTTACAAAGACGCCGTAATATATACATATGAAGACCATACAAATGAAGTCGAAATTGAATCAATTTCAGAACATTATAAAGATGTAAAAAATCTACATGAAATTGGCTTCGTCGAAATCGAAGAAGGTTGGTATGTTAAGGAAGATGAAATTGACCGTGAATGTTCTGACAGTGATATCGATGATTTGTCTTCGGAAGAAGATAATGATTTTATAGCCGAAGAAGATGTTTCGCAATGGGAATTGCCAGAAGACCACGAAAAGATTGACGGAGATTGGAGAATGTGGAATCCAAGAACCGACGGCGAACGACATTATAAGAATGTCGTTGATAGAATAGAACAATATGCTAAAATTTACAAGGATACCATGGAATTTTAATTCAAAAAAAATGTGCGAAAAATAGTTAAGTTTAATTTATGATAATAGTAACACACCGTTATCAGACAAAGCGGGCAACAATGACAGAAGTTGAATTTGAACTCGAATTTGATTGGAATGCTTTTAAGGAAGCAAAAAAAGAATTTAATGTGCCCGCTACTACTACACCTAAAAAAATGATTTTAAATGATTTTACTTGCGAACATTGCAACGGACCACAGGTTATTGATCAAAACAATTTCAGAGTGTGCACGTCGTGTGGCATTGTTAACAATTCGAATATCAGTGATGAACCAGAATGGATAAACGGAATGAGCGAGGGTGGTTCAAGTGTTGACAAGTCTAGGTGTGGGCCTCCACAGGATCTTGAACTTTTTTCGTCCCAGTGGGGAAATTCGACAATACTGTCTTCTCGTGGAAAGCAAACATATGCTCAAAGAAAGATGGCCCGCATAGCTTTTCATCAGTCTATGAATCATCGTGACCGGGCGCTCTTTCATGCTTATAAATCTTTTGATGCTGCCGCAGAAGAAAAGCTTCGCTTGCCTCCAACTGTGATTAGGTCAGCAAAAATTATGTATAGAAAGTTTAATAGTGAAAAGCTGACTAGGGGGGCTGTAAGAACGGGTATGAAAGCAAATTGTATCATTTATGCGTGCAAAATGGAAAAAATACCCCGGACAACCAAAGAGGTTGCAGAAGCTTTTGGAATTCCGAGTAAGGATGTTAGCCGAACATCTGAGATGTTTAGAAATATAATGTTATCCGAGACTAAAATGTCGGATAATAATTCAACTCAGGCCATTTCCAAGCCAGAAAATGTTGTTTCTAAATTTGTGAATTTATTCAACATAGAAAATTCGAGAAAATTTAGAGTAAATTGTTTGAAATTTTCTAAGATTTTGGAAAATTGTGTTGAGCTCATGGGGAAAACTCCGGTAAGTATCGCGGGTGTTGTTATTTTTAAGGTTTCGGACGGTGATATTTCTAAACACGATATTGTTGAAAAATGTGGAATATCTATGCCAACATTGAATAAAATTGAGAATATTATAAATAAATACTTAGAGGGTTTAGAAGTATAATTATCAGATATGAAAAAACTTTTTTTAAGCACACCTTGTTATGGTGGGATTTGTCTTGAAATTTTTGCTACAAGTATTCTAAAACTTCAGATAGAATGCACGAAAAATCAAATTCAGCTATTTATAGACACAACGGAAAATGAAAGTTTAGTTCATAGGGCTAGAAATGTTTCCGTTGGGCGTTTTATGCAAAAATCTGACGCAGAATATTTCATGTTTATAGACGCGGATATTCATTTTGAAGCGGAATCAGTTATACGCTTGATTAATTCTGACCATGACATTTCAGTTGCCTGTTACCCTAAAAAATGTGTAATGTGGGATCAAGGTGCAAATGCTATTAAATCAGGAGACCATCGCAATCTTCAATTGTTGACATCTTCTTTGGTTGTAAATATAGGTGCAAAAAGAAGAGAAGTGGAAAATGGATTTATTCAGGTTTTGGACGGACCAACTGGATTTATGGTAATCAAAAGAGAAGTCTTTGAAAAGATGAAAGAAAGGTTTCCAGAACTTTATTGTGTAAATGACCATCAAAATAGAGATTTTGATAATTATTACGCATTTTTTGATTGCATGATAGATCCAGTTTCCAAACGTTACCTCTCAGAAGATTATGCATTTTGTAGAAGATGGCAGCAAATGGATGGAAAAATTTACGCAGATGTTGGAACTACATTAGGTCATGTGGGAAATTTGCCTTTTAACGGATCGTTAAAAGAAAGGCTTAAGGCTTAAAGTTTTATAAAACATAGCAATGAAGTTGTCCATACTTATTGTTACTAGAAATTCTTCAATAGCTGTTAGAACTCTGCACAATCTTTTGAATATAAATGGATACGCTTTCACAACAGCAAATAATAGTCTAGAATTAACATATGTGAATGACGACCCATTTGAAAAATCTCAAATAATAAATAAAAAACTAAAAACATCTGATAAAATTTTATTTATAGAGTATGGTGTGTCTATGGATATTAATTCTATAAAAGAGATTTTCAAGCCAATGGAAAATAATGCAGATTGTATTGTTTTTCCGTGTGTAAAACCAGGAGTAAATTGGGAAATGTTCAAGCAAAAGATTGTAAATAATTCAAAAGAACCTTCGAATCAAATGGGTCTCGATTTTGACACGGATGTGTCAAATAAAATTTCAGAAAATTATTATAAAGTAAATAAAACAATTCCAAAATGTTGGATTTTTAATTCAAAAAGTATTTTAAAATATCTCAAAGAAAAGAAAGGAGAAGGTATAAAAATCCCCGCACAGTCTGAAGAATTGTTTAATAAAATTTTATCTAAAACAAATAAAGTGTATGCATATGTTGCAGCCGATATTCATGTTACTTATCAACACGAATGTCTAAGCAACATCCTTAACGCAGCGGGCATTAATAAAGATTAGACGCGTTTTATAAATAAGTCCAATAATGGAACAAACAATTATCAACTTCTTTCACAAGTCTTTGGGAACATTCAAACATGGAAAGTCACCACCCATTTTTCCAGGCCCTCAACCTATTTCTATTGAAAGAAAACATTTTAAGGCCTTGAAAAATGAAAAATATGTAGTATGTGAAAAAACTGACGGTGTCCGACACTCGCTTATTTGCACGATGTTCAACGGAAAAAAAGTATGTGCTTTGCTAAATCGCGCACTTGAAGTAAAGCCAGTTAATTTGAACTTTCCGAATAACGCGTGTAAAGGAACTGTTTTGGACGGGGAACTCGTGGATGGGAAACTATTTATGGTTTATGACGCTATGATGGTTTCCGGAGAAAGTGTTACTGGTGAAAATTTAATTGGACGCTTGGAAAAATCTGGACAATTCATTTCCGGAATTATGAAAACTAAAAAAGATCTTTTAAAAATAAAATTAAAAAACTTTTTTGTCACAGAAGATTTTGAAGATTTTAAAAATAATTATCTCCCAAAACTTTCTTATAAAACAGATGGCCTTGTGTTTACACCTATATATGAACCTATTAAAATAGGAACGCACGAGACAATGTTCAAATGGAAACCAAGGGATATGAATACGATTGATTTTCAATTGAAGGATCGAGAAACGAAATGGGGTCTCTATATTCAAGACCGCGGAGTTCTTATTTTTCAAAGTGAACTTCCAAAAGATGACACAAATGAATGGTTGAAAGAAGATAACATCCTCGAATGCCAATATATGGTTGATGATTCCATTCCGTGGTGGAAACCCGTTGGAATCCGGACAGATAAACATCATCCAAATAATAGAAGAACATTTTATAGAACTTTGGTGAATATCAGAGAAGATATCCAAATTGAAGAATTTATAAAATTATTTATATAATTCAAACATTACAACAACTTGTATTTGGGTTATTAATAGGTTTAAAAACAATAATATGTTAATAATTAAACAAATGTATTTCAATAAACAATTTACTATTTGCAAGCATATTCACCAACTTGCCCTAAAACGCGACCCACACGCATTTCAAAACGATGTGTTATGTTCTTGTAATCATTTATGTAAACTAAAATCAAGTGAAAAATTTAAAGACCATTTTCCAAAAGATTATAAGGAATTCGTAAAAATTGCCAATATTATTTTAAAATAAAATGAATAATTAAAATATAATATAATATATATAATGCAATGTATTTATTTTGTTACGGCTCGAATATGAATAATGACCATTTAAAAAAACATATAAATTATAATCATATAGGAACTGGTAAATTAAATAATTATAAATTAGTTTTTAGCCATTTTGGGTTTTTTGCAAATGTAATAGAAAAAAAAAATAGCATCGTGGAAGGAATAATTATAGAAACAAACGAAGAAAATTTAAAAAAGTTATATCTAAAAGAATTCCTTTATAAAAAAACTAAAGTGACTGTAATAGGAAATAATCACAAACAATATGATTGCATAATTTTTAAATCTTTAGTTAGTATCCCAACAATAGGAGTATTACCTTATTACGCAAACATTATAGAAAATGGTTATAAAGAGAATAATTTAAAAATTCCAGATATGAAAGTTTTAGATTATAAATCATTTAAATTGAAAATAAATATAATTGGCGCTTTATTTGGATTTTATTTATATATATGTTCAAAATTTAAAATAATAGGAGCAATATTATTTCTTGTAGATTCAAGTATGGTTTTAGATCAATCATTTAATAATGAAGAATTTTATGGAAATTTTTCAAATAAATATCCAAAATTATTTTTTTTACTTTATAAAATTATTCCAGCCTTAATAATGGCTCCTTATTTAATAATGCATAGTGGCAAAGGATTAATAAAAACAACATCAATAATCTTTTTATTTTTTGATATTCTATTTTTAATAAAATATTTTTTAGAATCTAAAAATAGATAAAAATTGTCAATATTATTTTAAAATAATATGATATAAAATGAATAATGAACATTTATTTATTGTTTTCAGGATTTTAATATATTATATAAGGTTTTTAATTTTTTATGAAAAAGTTTTAAATTCTATAAATCCTTTATATATATTTTATATAATAGAAAATATAAATATTTCAATACCTTTTTATTTATACACGTGCCATTTAAAATCTAAAAATTATATTCGTTTATAAAATATCATATAAAAATAATCACATAAATTTATATTTTCAATATGTTTTGATTCGGTGTCATCTTTTAGATACCATTTTCCCTTGTGCCTTGTATATGAGATGTAATGGCCTCCATTTAAAGATCCCATATGCGAACACATTCCAAATAGATAATAATTACCAACACTCTTTGATTCTGGATGAATAAACTCATTTAAACTAAAAGTTTCTGGTAAAGTTGTTTTATATTTTCCAGTATACATTTTGATAGAAAATACAAGAATTCTGGGTGTGGTGTTAAACATTGCCCGGGTTGTTGCAATGTGATGTTTTTTATTTTTACTATCTATGAAATCTTCTAACACATTCCAATCTTGATTTTTCTTTAATATATCCAACAGATTCTGATTTTGTTTTTCTGGATATAACATTGTTATATTTGTTTTTTCTATTTTTTTAGATTTTTCACTTTTACATACAGTTTCTTGAATTAAATCAAAATAAAATATGTTTTCAATAATATCTTTTATTTCAATTTCAAACATGTCCAATAATAAAATAAAAGTTTCTTGGCAATCATGTTGGTCCGAATTGTTAAATTGTGGATATTTTTCGACAAAAAGTTTTATTATATTTGAATGGTCTTCAATATTTCTTTGTTTGTCTAGCCAAAAATTTTTCACAAAAGAATGATATTCTTTTAAAAATGATGATTTAAAAATGTTTTTCGACATTACATAATTAGATAGTTGTGGAACTTGTAGAATACATTGCAATATGCTATTGAAGTAACATGTGTTCCCAAAATTATCCAATCCTTTCATTGTAAACTCTTAATTAAAAACAAAACGCATTATATCATTAAGTATAAATCAATCATGGATAACCTATTTCAAAATATCAACCGTTTATTTAACAAATCAAAACTCTTGCCCAATCTGGAGGTTGAGCTTCGTTTGGGGAAGAAGAATAGAAATATGTTTGATACTAATGTGGGTCGTGATAAATTTTCAAAAATCAAGGAAGCGTTAGATAATTATACTTCGTGGGAAGAAGTTAAACATTCAAACACTTCAAGTTATTATGTAAAAGACTTGCGGTATGAATTAAATGAAGATACAGATGAAACAAAAACAATAAAAAAGAAAAAAGTATCGAAATATGATTGTGTTTTAAAAAATGAACCACTCGACGTGCGATTCTCCATGAGTCAAGAAATTCCACAACCTGAATTAGATGTTGAAAATGTAACAGTTGAGTATATGAGACAAAAGGAAAGAACATCCTACATTAGGAAAAATCTTTCAATTGACCTTACAATAGTATCAGGAACTCCAGACGACTCAGATGATGAATCTGATACTTCATATGAAGTTGAATTTGAAATTGTTAATCCGACACTTGTTCAAAGTGAAAACAATCTTTACAATATAATTTATAAAATCCAATGTATTTTAAAAACTTTATAAATTATAAAAATGAATAAGTTTTACATTATATTGATAATCGTATTATTTTTATTATTTCACGATAATTTCAGAAAGATAAGAAATGACAATGTTATTTATATAGGAAACTATAAAACGAAAAACTTTCAAAAAGATTCAAAATCTTTTTTTAAAGATGTTGAAGATAAAAAAATATATTCAGAAGAAACATTGGAAGAATTAGCCAGAACAGAAGACCAATTTTTAGCTCTTGAAAGCGAAACCGTATGTGGCGGAATATCAAGATATAGAGAAGCTATGGTTCTTGACCAACAGATTAAAGACAGGTTCATGGGTTTAGAATTTAAACATCATCATATTCATTTAAAACAGATGTCAGAACCAAATAAACTTATAAATAAAGACTTACATTGCACGTAACTTTTTAGCAAAATTCATCAAATTCGAAAAATTCTCATCGTTTGAATTCGGTGAAGGGCTTTTTCTTTTTGGCGGCGGCGAAGGGCTCTTTTTCATTTTAGATGGTCCCGGTGAAGGGCTTTTTCTTTTTGCAGGTTTTAACACTGTCTTTCCTTTTCTAATATTTTTCAACAGGTTAATTGGTAATTTCTTTATCGGACTTTTTCTTTTCGAAGGTTTTAGTTTTTGACATATTTCTTCTTTTGACATTGAATTGTCTACACTTACGCCCAAAGTTTTAGCTATTTTAACAAGAGTTGACCGCTTATACGTTGAACATACTCGCTTACCAATCATAACTTTTCCATTTTGAATGCGTGGTATAGGGTCACTTGCATTTATATTTACAGCTAATTTTGATAACAAACCACACAAAATTGGTTTTGTTAATTTTTTAGGCAGTTGCAGACCCTTTCTTTTTGCAATGTCAACCAATGCAACCTTTGAAAAGCGTGAGCATTGTCTGGAACCTATTTTTAGACCAACTTGAGAACCGTTTCTTCCAATACTTTTATTAAAATATATTTCATAATTTACATTATTTCTTCCTACGTTTTCTTGTTTGGTGTTTGTATTTTGTCCAAAACCAAACGTTCTGCGAACATTTTCGGGCACTTTCACATTTGCTCTAGTGTATCTATTTTCAACTTTATTCTGAATGTAAGTTGTGGATTTTGGAATCTTGTAACAACAAGGCTGCCCTTGAGGGTTTGGTCTAACATAGTGTTTTGGCTTTGGGCACGAACCCTGAAACCCGTAAGGATTTGGTCGTCTATTTACTGGACACGATGTTCCCCGGCGAGTTACGTCCGGAGCCGGTTGCATATTAAGTCTCCTTACAAGTTTTGTTTTCTTTGGTGAAACAGTTGTGCTTCTGTTTCTTTGTGGTTTTATAATTAGCCCGCTTTCTTTGAGTGCATCTAGAAAATCATTTGTAATACCAACTACTCGCTGAATATTTGCAGCTCCTTCTATGATAATTCCACCCTGTGGACTGATAACAAGTGTGAATTTTTCATCGTCTTTCTTAAAAGATACATACAAAAAAGGAGAATTCTTTTTTTGTTTCGTAATAAACTTATTTCTTTCTGGTTCAAATGTCGCGGAAATATTATAGCCTTTAAAAGAAGCAATTCCATTACCAGAATTAAAAATAGTATACAGTTCTAAAATTCTTATTTTAGAATTAATTTTAATTTCAGCTGTTGTATTGTTTATTGAAACTGGTAAATTATTAGACATTTTAAAGTAATGTTTTGATATATAATCAAGAAGCACTCTGGGTTCGGCTAAAGACCCCGCGAGGTAACCACCAGAAAAACGAACTCTACCAGACTCGTAAATATTAAAACTGGCTCCTTTAGTTTCATTTCCTTTTGATATTTTCAAAATAAATTGAACATTTGTATTGTTTTTTTTATTTGAATTAAAATTTTTAGCTCCGTATTCTTGAGTAAACTCGAAAGATTTTTTAAATTTTCCATACCGCATGTCAAATTTTACAGGTTTGATTGTAAATCCACGAATAGTATCTTCAACAAAACCCTTTTGAATCACATCTCTTTTTACAGAATTTAAATCTGCCACCGAACCCGTGTCTGAAACTGCATTATACATTCCCAGATAAAGAGATTCAGTTTTTTTCAGGTCAAAATTAGAAACACGGAAATGTTTTTTAATATATTCTTCCGCGATTTCTCTGGCTTTTGATCTACTAATATCCAATTGTCCGGAAATTTCATCTAAAAATACTACAGGCGGTAGATTCAGTTTCTTTTTTGACGCAACCGCATAAGATCTCAATAAAGTTAAAAGAACCTTTTGTTCATCCTTATTTTCCTCATATTTGTTAAGAAAATTCAATTCACTCATTTATTATATATTATAATTTATTATTTTTTTTCAATGGTCGTCTGAATATTCAATTGTTTCTTCAACCACATCGACACCGTAAATCATCGGCTGTGCCATATATACACGGCCCTTATATGTTTTGGCTTCAGTTATTACTTCGATATCGCGCGAGCTAAATGGTCCAAGGTAAAAATCAGGATGAAACTTAAACCGTCCAAGATTGTTTTCTTGGCAATGTTGATTGAATATCTGAACAAATATCTTTTGGGGGCAAAATAAATCCTTTCCAAACTTAACTTTTTCGCACGCCAGAAAGTTCTGCAGACTATTTGTCACCATAGCAACTTGTGTTTGAATAGTCTTAAAATATTTCGGAACGACATTCCATATATCCTTTTCGGAATACATCCGAGAATACTCTAGATATCCTTTTATGCATTTCAGCATGATTGCCGGAAGCTCCTTATTCAATTTCTCATCGAGCATAGGGTCCGCGTCCATTACCTTTTTACTAAAATTAAATGGCAATATGCGTCTCAAAACACTTCCAGAATTATCTTTCCAATTCGGGATTTCATTTCCAGCCAAAATCCCAGGAGTTTTCCATTCAATTGATTTGGCCTTTTCATATTTTCTAGCAAGAGATACATCTTCTCCAGAAACCAGCGACTGGAATTCAGCCTGCTCTAGACACATGTCGCCTTTCACCTCCGGAGCGATAAACATAAACCCGTCATAAATGCTTGAGAGGCCAAATTTTCTTTCTATATTATTAGATAAGGTTCTCACATCTTCAGAATCGTAAAACTTTTTGAACACTTTTGTAATTATAGTTGACTTGCCAGACATAGCAACACCCTTCAGGAACGGAATAACTTGCCACCCGTCCATTTCTCCGACATCAAAGCAAAGCCTCCCTCCCATTACATACATCCATTTGCATACGTCGGGTTCAAATTTTTGGTAATCTAAAATACTTTGAAAGTGCGGTGTCGAGATATCATACCAATCAGGAATATCCATTAATTCCTTATTGAATGGCAAATCAATAAATTTAGAACTCACGACACATGGATCTATGCAATTAAATTCAGTAGTATCATAAGGAAAGAATTTGCAAAAGTAGTCCCCAGACTTAGAATTTATCAGTTTTCCAGCAAAAATTCCATTACTAAATGACCAGTAATTCCGATTCTTTTTGATTTCAGAAAACTGCATATCCTTACAGTTTGAAAGGTGTTCAGTCGCAGACCGAGCATTTCTAGGATTTTGTGTCAAATCTTTCCACATATCTCCATTCGTCTCTTTTTGAGCGATTTCATATACAAACTCGTTGATTGGCATAACAGCTTTCCATGCACGTGTGTAGTGACCGTCAATCGTTCTGATTTGAGAACAACATTGACCTTTGTATCGCCTATAGTTCATCTCGTATGTATTCTTCAAAAGCGCCAAAAGAAGATTCTGGTATGGTGTAATATTTTCCGTATCCAGTGTAACATGCCTAAAACGGGTGTGGTCGGATTCGGGGTTTATGGGAACATATGTAGGGTGATTAATCCTTTCAAATTGTCTTGCATACCTGAAAACAGATTCATATGCATCGTCAGCCATATCAATTAGACGATTGACACGATTAGAAACTTTGAATTCATTCCCATTAATATCATCAGTTTCATTGTCAAATATATTTAGACTTTTTGCCCGATGGTAAAGTTCGCCAAGCATTCTTTGAGTTCTCCTATGTTTTTCTGAAACATGTTCAATGTCAAGTTCTATAGGAAGACCACTTCCGTCAAGTTGTTCACTGTTATAATAACGTTTAAATCCGTTTGTAAGTGGAACCATCCTATCCCCTTGACAATTTAAACACCACTGCTCCTCAAATTGTGTAATACAAGTCAGAATTTGCTCTTCATCGTAACTCTGAATTTTGTTACTAATTAATTCAAGCCGGGTTTCTTGTGCGTTTGTTTCGTTGTTGGTAAAATAAGATTGATCCATTGTTATTTTCTGATCTTAATTCTTACTAATTTATAAATTTATTTTTTTAAGATCACTTTTTTGCAAGTTGAGTTGCTAATTTAATTAAGATCTTATTTTGAGTCTCCATAACTTTTGTCAGGTTTTGAACATTGTCACTAATTGTCATTAGAGCAGTTGCAACATTATCACCGTCCTCGGTTGTGAGATAACTTGCCAATGTTTCATCCATTGCATCCATGTCGAAATCCATTTCGTCATCTTCTTCATCACCTTCATCCAAATCATCTTCGTCTTCGTAAACTTCTTCTTCAAAATCTTCCTCATCTTCAGGACGTGGCTCTTCGAATGCTACTTTTGCTTGTCTAGAATTCATTTAATGTATGCCTGCTATTATTTATACCTCAATTTGTCGCAAATGTCCAGCAGGGGCTAAAAAATATGATTTTTTCCTGCGTGCTGAATATCCGAAAAAAAAAATGTTGGCCTATAGTATAAATAAAGAACAATGGCTGGTGGTCTAATGCAACTCGTAGCTTACGGCGCTCAGGACGTTTACCTTACCGGTGCCCCCAAAGTAACTTTCTTTCAGGCGGTTTACAAGAAACACACCAACTTCGCGATGGAGAACATTGAGCAGACTGTGAACGGCACTGCCTCCGACAGCGGCCGCCTATCCGTCACCATTGCCCGCAATGGTGACCTTGTCGGTGAAATGTATCTTGAACTTGATGTCAAGATCGGTCTTAGAACCGAGACAGACAACATCACTGCCGACACCTGCTGGGTTGCCGAGCGTGCGGTTGCCGACATTGAGCTAACCATCGGTGGTCAGCGCATTGACAAACACTACCAGCGCTGGTGGAGACTTTACTCCGAGCTATACCTCGACGATGCCAAGAAGGCTGAGTGGGGCAAAATGACCACAACTTCAGTGACCTCCGGCACCAAAGGCAAAGTGTTCCTGCCCCTTATCTTCTTCTTCAACCGCAACCCTGGTCTATTCCTGCCCCTTATCGCTCTTCAATACCACGAAGTGCGCCTCGACATTGACCTTGGTGACAAATACTCCAGCTACTTCGAAACCTCTGCCCCCAAAGTGTGGGCCAACTATATCTACCTTGACACCGAAGAGCGCCGCCGATTCGCTCAGAAAGGTCACGAATACCTCATTGAGCAGGTGCAGCACACTGGCACTGACAGCGTTGACGTCGGTTCCACTAAACAGGTCCGCCTATCCTACAACCACCCCGTTAAGGAGCTTGTGTGGTGCTACTCCAACGCCGCTACCGTTGGCCTTACCAACTCCCTGTGGAACTTCACTGGCCCAGACCCGAGAAATTTGGTCGTGACTGCTAATCCGGAACTAGAAAACGGCGCCACTTCTAATGCCACCGCGCAGTTTATGCCTCACCATGTTGGATGCCCACACCTTGCGGTTGGTGGCCCCAGTGGCGCCAACTCGTGGCGTGAGGAGGGCGATGCGGCTGCGGCTGCGACACCACAGGTTGGTCCGCTCAGCACCTTCAAACTGGTCCTCAACGGCCAGGACCGCTTCAAGGAGCAATCCGGTAAATACTTTAACCAGGTGCAACCATACAACTGCCACAGCGGCAACCCTTACCCGGGCGTCTACTGCTACTCTTTCGGCCTCAAGCCAGAGGAGCACCAGCCAACCGGCACCTGCAACTTTTCCCGCATCGACAATGCGCAAGTCGCGGTCACCACCAAAGCGGCTTCGGGCTGCGGTGTCCAGCACATGTTCGCCGTCAATTACAACGTGCTCCGCATCCAGTCTGGTATGGGTGGCCTAGCCTTCAGCAATTAAATTTATTTTTAGGACGGATAAAATAAAACTTTTAAAAAAAATATAAAATAAAAACTATTTTAATAAAAAGACATTTTTTCTATTAAAATACTAATAATGAGCTTACAGATAAACAAAAACCGTCCGATTAATTCCTTAGCAGAAGCCAGAAGACTGCGCGATTCGCTGAGACAGCAGATAAAGACACCTGGTTACGAGGACCAGAAAAGACAGAAGATTAAATTAAATATGGATATTTTTTACGCTCTTCATTATTTCTCAATAAATGAATGAATAATATAAATGTAATAGTAACAAATAAACTCTGTTCAATTTGTTGTGTTACTCCTAAACTTATAAGAAATAAAGTAAGAAATTTAACTGAACTCTTTTTTAAGAATTCATCTAATTTTTTTGGTTTATCAACTAATCCGTCCAGATTTTGTCCAAATACAGCTTCATACATAGCAAAAAAGCCTAAAAATTTAAAGCCGGCTGATAATTTCTTCTCTTGAGTTTTAAATAAATCAAATTTCATCTGTTTTGTAAATATTAAACCAGTAAACGATGATATAATCAAAAGTATCAATGTAGAGTTATCGTGGATATTCATTATTATTAATTAAACAATAAATTATTATTAACAATAATGAATACTGACATTGTTGGATATTCTGGAACTATTATTCTTTCTTTTACACTTGTTCCTCAAGTTTATAAAACATTTTCAGATAAAAAAGCAGAAGGACTTTCATATATATATCTGAGCCTGCAAACGATTGCAAATTTAATTTTTATTTATTACGGATATTTGATAAAAAGTTTGCCAATTATAATTTGCAATTCGGTTGTTTTAATTTGTTCTTCATCTTTATTATTTGCTAAACATAAATACAAAGACTATGAACCCATCGGAGTATGATCTTACTATTCACACAGATGGAAGCTGTTTAGGAAACCCCGGTCCCGGTGGTTGGGCTGCGCACTGTGGCCTATTCACTATCTATGACGGGTATGGTCCAAAAACTACAAACAATATAATGGAGTTAACAGCTGTTATAAAAGCAATTGAAAAGCTCAAAGAAATAAATTATAATATCAATGCATATATTTGCATATTTACAGATAGTAATTATGTAAAAAACGGAATATCATCGTGGGTTAAAAATTGGGTTAAAAATAATTGGAAAACAAGCACGGGCCAACCAGTGAAAAACAAAGAGCTATGGGAAAAACTATATAATTTATCAAAAGAGTTTTCAAACATTGAATGGAATTGGGTGAAAGCTCACAACGGAGACCCAAACAACGAGAAAGTAGATAGTTTAGCTAGGTATTGTGCAGAATGCATTAAAGATAATAATGAAATTAAAAAGGAAAGCGAAATGGTCACAACACCCCAAGAAGTTGAAGCCATTTCTAGTAGAATAAAAGATGAACAACTCGATACAATTAACAAGAAGTTATGTGAATTACAAGAACTTTTAAAAATATATAATTCAAAGGCTTAAAAGAAAGAAACTTATTATAAATAAGCAATTAACATGGCTAATACTAAAACTCAACCAACTAAAAAAGATAAACTTACAGATTCAGAAAAGAAAAAACTAAAACAACAGAATAAAGCAAAAGCAAATCCTAAAAAATCACAAGAAAAACAGGAGAAGAATCAAGGTCGCCGGGATAAACGCGAAGCTGAAGAAAAACGAGAAAAAGATTTTGCAGAAGAACGTAAACTTCTAAAAGAAAAGGAACAAGCTGAAGCTAAAAAGAAAAAGGAAAAAGAACAAGCCGAAGCTAAAAAGAAAAAAGAAAAAGAACAAGTTATTGTATTGACAGAAGACACAGAAGAAGAAAAAATGGCTTAAAGAATCGACACATTATAATATCAGTAATGAACAAAACAAGTAAAGAGGTTTTGTAGCTCAGTTGGTTAGAGCGCGGTGCTTATAGGTCCAATTCATTGTGTGAATTGTCTTAGAAGACTTATACAAGTTACACCGAGGTCTTGGGTTCGAGCCCCAACTTAACCAAAAAAATGAATTTCTTAGAATATATCGTGTCATGGTTTCCGGACGACGATGATCTAAGAGAATTAATGGAAAATATTATTTGGCCAGTAAACTAAGGTTTTTTCTGAAGTTTATGTCATTGCTAACAATAGCGCCTAAAATAACACCGGTTATCAAATATATATTTTTATAAGTAATGTTTATGTTTATATTTTTTATAACACCACTGCACTTCAAACTCGCTAAATAACTAAACAACAATAATCCTATTACAGGTATATAACTGGTTTCATTTACTCTTGGACTCATTCTCCAGTTATTTGTCATAATAACAAGTAATGCATTTAACACACCAAACAGCAATATCCCATTGTTGCTCTTGAACACTGTGTATGCAATAAAGAATTGAATTATTATTTCCATAAAAATTGTCGGATATACTTTAACATCTCTATGTGTATACTTGTCGACAACTACACTACCTTTCTTATATGTTATACCTAATTCATCTTTATTTTTTACTTCTTTTCCTGTGCAGCATCCAGCAAAATAACAGCCTATTCTGCCAATTGCAAATGCGATAGAGAATGCAAATAATATTATTTTAATATCATAACAATCATTCACAAATAATAAGATTAGAATAGGGAGAATTGACATATAAGCCGCTAGAGAGTATACAGAATCGCATGTATTACATATTTTAGTCTGTATAAATATCGATAATACAATACTCAATGCAATTTGGAAAGTTATCTTTTTTGTAATACACAAAAAAGAAGTCGTTGCCAGAGCGACGAAAAATCCATAAGGTGTAAATTTCATTTATATATATATATATTATTAATTTTTTTTTTTAAAGTGCGTAAAAACACTTAATTTTTTTACACAGTATATAGTAAAAATGAGGTAGGATGCCCGAGTTGGTCTAAGGGGATGCACTTAAGATGCATTGTGCTCATACACGCGCGGGTTCGAACCCCGCTCCTACTACTTTGCTTCCATAGTGTAGTGGTTAGCACTCCAGACTCTGAATCTGGCGACACGAGTTCAAATCTCGTTGGAAGCACTTGTTCGTCCTCATAGCTCAGTTGGATAGAGTAGCAGACTTCTAATCTGTTGGTCGCGGGTTCAAGTCCCGCTGTGGACATTCCAATCACTTTCGTGTGATTGACCTTTCGGCTCCTATAACTCAGTTGGTAGAGTGACAGGCTGTTAACCTGTAAGTCAGAGGTTCGAACCCTCTTGGGAGCGTTTATTTTTATAATATAAAATTTTATTAATTTTATTAATTTTATATTATAACATGTTTAGTAAGTCAATATTATTAAAAATACTATTAATTTTAATTACATTTTCATATATTTTAGAAAAAAAATATTACGACAAAAAATTATTGAAACCGAGAAATCTTTATATAGAACTCATTTCACTTATACACCACACACTTGTAATTTTTTCTACGGGTATGTTTTTTTTATATCCTTCAATAGGTTTAACTTCAGAAATACTATTCAAACTACATTGGGTATTTAATAACGATAAATGTATATTATCACAAATATATAATGGTTATTATTTTAATGACACAAATAAGGGGTTTAACAATTTAATTACTTTTATTACATTTAAAAAATATGTATTGGCAGCAGTTGTTGCTATTACATTTGGATTTTTTAAAACCGAAAACAAACATGTATATACTTATTTGTTATTAATATATATATTAATACTACTTGTATTGAAAATAAAATATCCAAATAATGATAAGAATGAAAATAATAACTTACGCAACACATTCACACGGGATGTTTGATGATCTTGTAAATAATAAGTTTGGAATTAAAATTGAAGTTTTGGGTTGGGGTGAAAAATGGAATGGATTTAATGATAAAATAAAAAAAACACACGAATATATTAATAATTTATCAGATGATGATATTATAATCGTTGTTGATGGTTTTGATTCGAAAATTATAAAATCTTTGGATGAAATTGAAAAAAGATTTTTAGAAATGAAATGTCAAGTTTTATTTTCAGAAGATAAAAATTCATTTTTACAAAAAACTAGATTTTCATCTTGTAGCAACAATAATACATTAAATGCAGGCCTTTATATGGGATATGTTAAACAATTAAAACAAATTTTGAATGACGCAAACAATATGAATTGTAAAGATGATCAAAGAAATCTTAATATGTTATGTAAAAAATATCCATTTATTAAAATTGACGTAGATGAAATTGTTTTTTCAAATAAAAATAATAATAATGCTTGTATATTAGGATTTCCAGGGACACCAAGCATTAATAGATTTATAAGAGGTTTAAAAGAATATGCACAATTTTTTATTATTAATTTAATAATTTTATTTTTAGTTGTCATTGTCATGTTTCCTAATAAATATGTCATTAGTTTATTTATAATATTAATGACGTTATATATATATAAAGCAGACGATTCATGTTTAACCCAAATTAAATAAATAGAATATTGCGAATAACAATATCAAAAAGATAATTAAATTTTGGGTTGATAAATTTATTTTATTCGAAATCATTTGCCCTAAAACAAAACATATAGTATCACCTATTGAATTTATAATAGAATTATTACCCCAAGCATCAAGTGATGCGTCTTTCACTTTAGAACCCTTATAAATATCGTGTGAATTGCCAACCCTGCATATATATCTGGTTTTATTCTATACATTACTATACCAACCATGAAATGAACAAAACTCCACGGTGTGATAATTTTATTTGATGCAGTAGTATCATTCAACCCTATAAACATTATATTATATATAAAACTTTTTAATTATCCCTTTTAAATATTTTTCTTTTTTGGCTCTTTGAATTTGTTTTGGAGTTAGTTCTGAAAAAGTTTTCGGAGTTTTTGAAGTTATTCGCTTCGTTGGGCGATACACAGATGATTTAGACGTATAACCATATTTTCCTGTGTCAGATTTCCAATTTTCTTTGAACCATCTTGAAAGCCCTGTAAGTTTTGGTTTGGTTCCTTTATAAGGTTCGCCAGGACCTTTAAAAGCCTTTTTATATTCTTTCACTAAAATTCCACTTCTATAAGCAGATTGTTTTGGATATTTCGCATATACTTTCTTTTTGATTTTTTCGTATAATTTTAAATCTGTTGGCACGGGTGTCATTTATTATATGATGGATTTTTAAAATCCTTGCGGAGTCTTCCATTTTGAAAGATTTAATTTATCTCTATAATCATTGTAATTATATTTTTTTTTATTAGAAGTTTTCGGAGGTAATTTGTTAGGCTTGGGGCGGAGCGCTGGTTTGATTTTTATATTACTATGTTTTATAGATATAGGAGAATAAAACATATGTTAAATAAAAGTATTATTTCTTTATATCAAATTTACTTAAAAAATTAAATAATGAATATTTTGGATATAAATAAAAGAATGTTGAAATAATCAAAGCAATAGAAGAAATACTATAACTTAATTCTGGTATTAGAAAAAGATTGTTATTTTCGTCATTGCCATCTAAACCACCGACCCAATTTGTAATCAAAGTTAATATACAATGACCGTCAAATATATACCAATGAAACATTAATAAGGAATAATAAATAATACAAACAATTTGAAAACTAGAAGGCAAAAAAAACAATAATGGATGAACACACGCTAACAATAAGTGCAATATATTTAAAATTAAAACAATATATCTATATCTAGAATGTATAGGAAAAAAAAATTTTTTTTTTTCTTTAAATTTTCTTTTAATAAATTCTTCTAAAATATCCAATTCTTTTGACATATTGAAATATTTGTGATATTTTTTTTTCTTGAATATATCACAGATATGGAAGAATATTTAACTCACATGAATTTAGAAAGAGATTATGAAGAGATGTTGAAACATCTTTTAAATAAAGAAAAAATTACTCTGATTGAAAACTATTTTACAGGTCTAAACATAAAAGTTTTATTAAGTTCATTTTTAATAAAAAATTTTTATGATTATTTTTTATTAACTGAACAAGATAATCTTGTGAAAAATTCAAAAAAGATTTGTGAATACATTATGAATAAAGATTTAAAAAATACACAATTAAATTATAAAGATTTTTATGATTCATTTGTTAATTGGAGAGACTTTGACATCAGATGCATGAAAGCTGAAATTCAAAATGCAAAAAGTAACCTTGAAAATATATTAACTGAAAATGATCCCGAAGATGACGCAGAAGAACAATGGAATGAAGGGGTAAAAATTAACATGAAAATAATGGATAATACAGTTAAAATGTTGGATATTTATGGCAAAACGCCCCCAAAAAAATAAATATTATAATATTATTAATGATAAAATGTTTAATACATATGTAATTAATTTAGATTCACAACCTGGTAGATGGAATGCACAGAGTAAAGAGTTAATTAAGGTTGGCATAAACCCAATACGAATTAAAGGTGTCTTAAATGAAGACAATTCAACTAATAAATACCATTCATTCATTGGGAGAAAAAGTTCTTTATATAAGGGGTCCACCTCAAGTCATATTAAAGCATGTGAAAATTTTATACAAAACGACGCAAATGATTTTGCTTTAATATTAGAAGATGATGCCTATCCATCTTTTAATAATGTTAAAATTTTAGAAGAATATTTAAAAACTTGTTACCCTTATGATTTTGACATGTTATTAGTTCATTGTGATGGATGGTGTCCAACAAAAGATAAACAAAAATCATATTTTTCTTCTGGGTCCGTAGCAGCATATTTTATAACTAAAGAAGGAGCTAAAAAACTAGTAAATCATAAATTCTCAACAATAATTGATTTTGAAACTAATCTAATTACTAATTTTAAAAAAATAGTATCTGGTAAAAATTTTTTTTGGACCGACGAAGAATATATAATGTCAAATGATATTTCTAATAATCGAGTATATAATAATCAGAAAAATGACAATAGAGTCGATAAGATTATGACAAAATTAACATGTAATAGAGGTGAAAAAACGTGGAGACATATAAAAAATTTTAAAACTTTTAAAATTCCAATTATAAATTATAATTTAAAAATTAACCAATTGATTATTATTTTGTTAATTATTTTATTTTTTATTATTAAAAAGTTTAGATCTAAAATTTTTTAATTTCGTTGGACTTTTTTTCCAAAATTCTTTTTTATCTTCTTGATAAAGTTTCCATTGTTCATACAGCTCTTGAGGTTTTGTGTCTTCATCTATTGAATCCAAATAATCAAATTCACATGCTCTAAACTCTTCGTCATTTCTTTCTGCCATAAGCCTGTTTATATCATATTTGTTGCCATCATTTTCAACCCAAAGATGCCAACAAATTTCAGGTTTTTCTTTGTCGGTTGTTACAATTTTCAAATATCCTTCTTTGATTTCAGATTTACAATCTTTGTCGTGGTGATGAAACAATTCATTCATTAGAATAGGACCATAAATTCCAGATGTTTGAACTTTATTAACCCTAAATTTTAGAACGAGGCGGTTTTGGATGTTCTTCAGTTCTTGATCCATTATTATCTACATATTCATCGTTTAATTTTTTTAATAGATTTTTAATTTCTAATGATGTAAATTTAATATCATAAGCATGTTCTATTGAACGGACAGTTAAGTAATTTATTTCCTTAATTAGTTCCTTCCTCATCTTTATTTTCTAAAGTATTCTCTTTTTTAAATACTTCTTGGCTATGAATCATATATAATTTAGATTTTAACCGTTTGTCAAAATAAAAAATTTTAGCCTCGCACATATTTATTTTTTCACGGATTCTAACAATTTCTTCCATTTTATTCTTATAATTCAAAAATTTCAATAAAGATGTAATAACACTTACTAAAGTTCCTAAAATTAAAATAAATATATTTGTAGTCACGACTGGGTCGAAACACAGTGACACACCTTCAACAAGAGGTATACAAGAAGATACAACAATTACAATTATAGAACATGAATTATATCTTCTTTTATAATGAGAATAATAATATGCTAATTCGTCTTTATATTCCATAATACTCTTTTGCATTTCTTCTGCTTTTTTACAAATGTAAACATAAAACATATCATTTTCCCACGGGTATTTTACAGTTATATATGATGACAATTCGTGTTGATTTATTTTTTGTTTTAAATATTTTTTTTTCAAATTAATACTAAAAATAATTTTATTTGCCATAACAACTTCATTAAATAAATTAACATGTTCTAAAAACTTTTTTTGAATTGCCATTTCATTATTGTCCATTTTTTTTTCCTATAATTATTAAAATTAAAAAACATAAAAACAATACAAAAATTAATATATTTGTATACCTTTCTCTCTTTGTATATTTTTCAACCGCCTTTTCATATGGAAAATGGGGTTTACCTAAACGAGCATTTACTCTATTATGTAAATCAATCAACCATCTTGAAAGTTCTTCTTTAGAATTTACAAAATTTTCAACTGGATATAATTCCAATTCACTTTGATAATGATCTCTGCATTTTTCACAAGGTAGAACATGAACAATCCCCCTAAAATAATTGATTATATTATATTTATCCTGTTGGTCTGGATTTATAGGATATTCAAATGTTACTGTATGCATCTCAGTCCATAAAGGAGGCCCCCATTGTTCAGGATCCATTTTTATTATATTATAAATATAATATAATATATTAAATGGGTGATAATGTATCCAATAGCAGAGGCTTACAAGTTTCTAAAAAAGGAATATATAATGAAGTTCAATTCAGTGATTTAGGTGGTGAAAATCTAGATAGTCACTCAAATGTATATATTAATGATACTGGGTGTATACACGCAACTTGCTTTATAGGAGACGGCGGGACGTTAAGCAATGTGAGCTCTGAGCCAGGGGGAAGTAATGTTATCAGTGGAACTATAGGAAAACTTTCATATTACTCGAGTGAATTACAAGTCAGTTCTGCAGAAGGACTAACATACGACGCATCAACAGAATCAATTACTATCGACGGAAATCTAACAGTGGTTGGAAATGTTTATTCTTCAAATAATATTGTAACGAAAGATACATTTATTGAAATTGCCGAAGAGGCTCCAGATGGAACTGATATGGGCATCATCATGCAAAGACCTTCTGGAAATGTCGCAATAGGATATCAAGGCTCTGAAAATAATTTAGTTATTTCATATACCGACAGCTCAGCTCATGGAACTACGTTAGTCCCCGATAATTCAAAAAATATACCGGTCGAAATCTATGGAAATGTTCATATAAATACATTAGAACCTTTTAACTCTTTAACGACAACCGGTTATGTTGGAATAGGGATCAATACACCTAACGCAAATTTACACGTTAATGGAAATGTTTATGCACTAAATTATGAAGGAGACGGCGGAACGCTTTCAAACGTCGTTGACAATGAAGACCTTGCAAACGTAACAGCTCGAGGAGCAACAACTGGCGAGGAAATAGCGTTTACAAACCCAGAAACCTCTTTGAGAGCTTCTGGCAATGTTGTAGTCACTGGAAACGTTACCGCTTCCACCTTTTTAGGGGATGGTGGAGCACTTTCAAACGTCGTTGACAATGAAGATCTTGCAAACGTAACAGCTCGAGGAGCAACAACTGGCGAGGAAATAGCGTTTACAAACCCCACAACCTCTTTAAGAGCTTCTGGCAATGTTGTAGTCACTGGAAACGTTACCGCTTCCACCTTTTTAGGGGATGGCGGGACGCTTTCAAACGTTGTTGACAATGAAGATCTTGCAAACGTAACAGCTCGTGGAGCAATC
>Ga0129324_10000287_pt1 | contig 36609 bp, 39 predicted proteins | sample CPBDNA_7_FD_96879 | JGI IMG/M metagenome (GOLD analysis project Ga0129324, IMG submission 96879) | Freshwater to marine salinity gradient microbial communities from Chesapeake Bay, USA - CPBay_Spr_15_0.2_DNA | ecosystem: Environmental > Aquatic > Marine > Coastal | place: USA: Chesapeake Bay...
AACCACTAAAAAAATCAATGAAAATAAAGAAATTATTGAAATTAAAAAGATTTTGGGTTTAGAGTCAAATAAAACCTATAAAACAACTGACGAGTTGCGTTATAATAAAATTCTATTTATGACGGATCAAGATTTAGACGGAAGTCATATCAAAGGATTATGTATTAATTTATTCGAATGTTTATGGCCGTCGCTATTAAATATTGACGGATTTTTAGGATTTATGAATACTCCTATTTTAAAAGCAACCAAATCAAGTAAAATGATTCAGTTTTACAATGAACAAGAATATGAATTATGGAAAAGCGATAATCAAGACGGAAAAGGTTGGACTATTAAATATTACAAAGGGTTGGGAACAAGCACTGGTAAAGAGTTCAAAGAATATTTTAAGGATAAAAAAACAATGGATATTGTGCTAGGCACCAAAGACAAAGAAACGATTGATATGGTTTTCAATAAAAAGAAAGCCGACTTCCGAAAAGATTGGTTATCTAAATATGAACGTGATAATGTATTGGATACATTAAAGACGCAAATTACATTGGGCGATTTTATTGACCGTGAAATGATACATTTTTCAAAATATGACTGTGACCGTTCTATTCCAAATATGATGGATGGATTAAAAGTATCGCAACGTAAAATTTTATATAGTGCGTTCAAAAAGAATTTAGTAACTGAAATTAAAGTCGCTCAATTTAGTGGTTATGTATCAGAACATTCCGGGTATCATCATGGAGAAAGTAGTTTAAATGGAGCCATTGTAAATATGGCTCAAAACTTTGTCGGTTCCAATAATATTAATATATTGATGCCAAACGGACAATTTGGAACACGTCTTCAAGGTGGAAAAGATAGTGCGTCTGAAAGGTATATCTTCACGAATTTAAATAAAATTACCCGAATGATTTTTAAGAAAGAAGACGACTATATTTTGAATTATTTAAATGACGATGGAACTCCCGTAGAGCCTATATATTATTTACCCATTCTTCCAATGATTTTAGTCAATGGTTCAAAAGGTATTGGAACCGGTTTTAGTACAGATATTCCGTGCTTTAATCCATTAGAATTGATTGATTATATATATAAGAAAATGGACGATGAATCACATACTTATGATTTTGTTCCGCATTATAAAGGGTTTACCGGAACGATTCAAAAAGACGGCGAAAGACGGTTCATTACAACCGGAAAATATACTATGGAAAAGAATATAATTGTCATTACTGAGCTACCGATTGGATTATGGAATGAAGATTATATTTTACATTTAGAAAAATGTATTACTGATAATAAATTAAAAGATTATAAAGACCAATCCACCGATACAAAAGTATATTTCAAATTAACTCTAAAGGACCCTATGGAAGAAGTGGAGTTGTTAAAAACATTCAAATTGACCACAACATTATCTATCAATAATATGAACTTATTTGATAATCACGATAAATTAAAACATTACAATGAAGTCTACGAAATTTGCGACGATTTTGTAAAGAACCGTCTAGAGTATTACGAAAAACGTAGGTTACATTTAATTCATATTTTATCGGAAGAGATGGATATCTTAAAAAATAAATGTAACTATATTCATGAATTATTGAATGATACATTGGATTTACGTAAAAAATCAAATAGCCAAATTTGCGAATTGTTGGAGCAGAAAAAGTATTCAAAAATAAATGACCATTATAATTATTTAATTAAAATGACTATGGATAGTGTATCTCAAGAAAACGTGGATTCATTGAATAAACAATTTGATGAAAAGAAAAAACAATACGAAAAAATGTTACATACAAACAATAAAGATATTTGGAAATCTGAATTAGAAGAATTAAAAAAAAGTCTTTAATTCCAAACTATTATCATTATGTAAATATACCGGTCGGTCCATAAGCGTATACATATTTGAGGCGTCTTCTTTATATTTCAAATAACCTTCTATTTCGCCAAATATACTAGTGGAGCTATATTCAATCACCATATTATTTAATTGTTCTATTTGTTTATGGATATTATCAAACTGAAATTTTGAATATTGTAGAAATATACTTCGCATGATAACTTTCAATACGTCCATATCTTGATCATCTATAACATATTTTTGTTGAGACAAATCGTATACTTTTTTTTTTATATCATTATGAACTTTATTGATATTTTCTTTACTAAAATAAGTATTGGATAATTCGCTTGGCTGAAATATATATTTAGTAGCATTGAAATAGTTTGTTTTATCGTCCAATGGGACTTGTTCTTGTAAAAACAAAGGCGTACCTCCTTCTATATTTACTCTACCAGACATTAATATATAATATTATTTTAATATAAATGGAACAAACAAAAACAATATTTATATCTACCATTGTGGTATTAGTAGCAACTTTGTCTCTGGTTGCGTATATATTAAGTGTAACTAAAAAGAAATATATATATCCACCACACCTAAATAACTGTCCAGATTATTATCAAAAAAATAGTTTTGGGGATTGTTATGACAAACATAATGTTTTCCACGATTTAGATAATGTATGTTTCAGGGAAAATTTCAATAAATATAACAATAGTGGGACCGGATTAGAAAGCGGATTGTGTAAAAAAAAACAATGGGCGAATAATTGTAAAGTTTCGTGGGATGGAATTACAAATAATTCGGAATTATGTATATAAATACTTGATTATAGTAGTAATATGGAAAACTATTTATCCGACAACAAGGACATTTATATTATAGGTTGTTCGGGTATTGGAAAAACCAAAATGGTTAAATCGTGTTTGAATGGGAATTACCATTTAAATTACTTATCCATACAAAATATATCTAATATGAATGACATTTATAAATATACAAATGACTCCATATTAAATATTATGAATAAAACTAAAAAACAAAATATAGTGGTTATAGACGATATTGATATACTGAATAATAATGAAAAAAAAATATTAAATGAATTGATAAAACAAATTAAATTATATAAAAAAAAGAAGACAAAAACATTTAAATTCATATTTATTGGAATCAATCAATACGATAAAAAAGTAAAAGAGTTGATGAAATTATGTAACGTAATTCATTTAAAAGACAACAATGAATATGAAAAAAACATTCAACTCAATATAAAGAATGTAATTGAACAAAAAATAAAAATAAATTCGTTTATTGAAAATGAAAAAGCAACCCAGTGTTTAATGTTTCATGAAAATATAATCAACCATCTAAAAAAAGAAGATATGTCTTTTTATTTACAATTTTTGAATAATTATTGTAATGGAGATTATTATGATAGAGTAAGCTTTCAAAAACAATTATGGATATATAATGAGATGACCTATTATTTAAAAATGATACATAATTATTATTTATACATTCATTCCAACGTTCAAATAAAAACGCAAAAAGAAGAATATAGATTTACAAAGGTATTAACAAAATATAGTAATGAATACAATAATCAAAAGTTTGTCATTGATTTATGTAATCGTTTAAATATTTCTAGAAAACAATTATTTACTATGAACTATGAATTAAGCGATAACGAACGACTAAGACTTCAGAAATATTTAACTAATTACGGATAAAATTTGTTTTATTTTTTGTTCGTACACATTGATTTGTTCTTTCAATGCGTTATTTTCAGCGGTTTTCATTTTTAACACTTCTATAATTTCATTTAATTGTAAAGGTCGTTTGGTTCCATCAGGTTGAGTTAATATAACTTGTTGTTGAACTTGCTTACTTCTTTCTTCGTCACGTCTTTTGATTTCAGCTAAAACTTCTGGTTTGTTTTTTATGTCACCTTCTTCATATAATTTTAGTTTTTCTTCTATATCTTTTGTATAAAACTGAAGGGTTTTTGAATCTTTGATGAAAGTAGAAGGAACTAAACTAGAATCATTACATACCGGGCTATTGGTATCAATTAATCGTCGTTTATCAAATGTATTTTGTTCGTGCGATATAACTAAAATCGTTTTCAATGGGTTTAATTGAACGAATGGAATTGTATAATTTTTCAAAAAAAACTTCTCTTCGGCTAATACCGCACTATCTTCGTAATGAGTATCTTTTAACATAATTCGTTTGAAAGCAAATGTTCCAGCAGTTCCATGATTGGGTCCATACGGTCCAAATTTATACATTTTATTGATACCATTAAACCATAAATATATTTCACTAGAACCAGCACACAAAGCATTTGATTTATTTAATGTTTGAACTGAATGGCTAACGCGTTCTGGCGGGTAATAGTCATCATCATCAATATATACAAGAATATCATTATCATTTTTAAAGGAACAATATTGATGCATTGAATTACGTTTTTTGCCTAGCGACATTCTTTCTTTGGAATAAATATACTTTACAAAGGGTATATCTTTTACTAAATCACCAATAGGATCGGTTCCATCGTCTAATATAATCCATTCCATTAATTCTTTTGGATAATCTTGTTTCATAATATTATCTACCATTTGCTGAATAAATGGACGACGATTGAATGTAGGGGTACATAAGCTTACTCTAGTTTTTTTATTTTTTTTACCCATATTTATATTACAATTGTAATTTCTTTAATATATATTTAAGTCGTATTAAACTGGTCGCAACTTTCAATCGTTATGGTATTAAGTTGTTTTAGTATAAAGAATGTCATAATAATAAATACTACTACAGCAAAGACAAAATATATAAATGGAAATAATTTATTAATATTATATAGAATAAATACGGCTACTAATATTTTCAAAAAACTAAATATTCGCTTCATATCTACATTCACACACAATAATAAAGTTAATATTTTGCTAAAATCTAATATAAACGTGCTGTAAATATTGAACATAATGACTTTACCAACACCTATAATAGATACAAAAATAATAAAAACAATTAATAATGCTAATAGAATGACATTGAATACTCTAAACCCGTTTACTTGCTGATTGGTCGTTGATTCTTTATTCAATAATTTATGCGGTTCGCTCAATCCGCCTACTAAATAATAGATTGTATTTACCATACTTAAATAAAAATTTTTACCCGCTCCTCTAGCATTATACCATAATTTTTCATAGTCTGTATCGAATGTTTCTAAATCTTTACCAACTTTATTAAAAGTATTACTATTGTAATCTGATATATCATTATAATCTGAAAGTTCCATACTAATATCAAATGCGTCTTTGAATTCGGTTTTTCGATAATATTTTTTGAAATCTTTAAGCGAAAAACGATGTGCGTTCTCAATATAATGAATATGATTGCTGGCGTATACGATGGAATATATGATAATTACAATAATCAATAATATATATGCATATATAAATAACAAACCAAATCCTCCTTTGAGAAAGTTTATAAACCAACGTAACGGTGTGCTATAAGCGGACGACCATTCTATTCTATACCACATCGTTTTATATAATAAGTATAAGGTCACGTATATCAAAGTAAAAATGGTGAAAATTATAAATGGAAATAAAAACACAAATGCTGTTTTAGCTACGAAATCATTATATATATTACTCCATGTTAGCTTGTCAAATACTTTTGTTTTAGATACTTGCTGGATAAATAAATACATACAAAGCATATAAATAAAATAAAACATAGATGTTCTTGAACTATTTTTCATAAAAGTACGAATGACCGCAATGACGCCAACATTTACATAATTGGTTATATCCTCATAAGATATTGCGTTAAAAAAAGAATTTCTGGAAGCATCAAGTTTCTCCAATTCTGTTTCGTCCTTATCTACTTCGGCTTTTAATTCTCTTTTTGCTATATTCAGTAAATAGTTTAATAATATAGCTAGTGCTAAAAATAATACAAAAACTTCTTTTACTGTATCGGTTATAAGTAGTGCATATTTTTCAATATTTTTCATATTATTATATATTATTATTATAATATGAATTATGTATTAGTTTTTTTGTTATTCGTCAGTATATTTTTTTACAAAAAAGAAGGATTTTCTAGAGCAAACTCATACGATGTATCACAATATGCTTCTAATACGTATCCGTGTGTTAACGCGAATAAACTAGAGCAACGTTCCCAGCCATAAATCTTATAACATTATAACGTTCTTCAAATAAGGTCATATCATACGAATATTTATAGATTTTGGTAGGGTCTGTATCAATATATCCAATAATATTTCCCTCGTCGTCGCATATAGAGTTGACCGTCTGAGTTTCATCGATATCAGGAGTTATAGTTAATATATCCATAAATACATCTTTAAATTTTCCTAGATTCATAGCTCCGCACGGTTGTATTTCATACGGACTTGTATTCAATGCGAAACTATAACTATACAATCCATCATCCGAATTACCTAAACATTTATCATATTTTTCAATATATCTATATATATCTGAACTAAACTCATTTTCGCGATATTTACCATCTAATAATAAGGATACTTGAATTAACATATGTTTTACATTATTATCCACCGGATATTGAGTAATAGGGAATGATTCGGATTCATTATTATGTTTTAGTTCAACAAAGTTTAATCCCACATTGGGTACATCTTTGTATTTCCAATTGGTATAGTTACTCCATTCATTTCGTTCATATATATCGGTTCGACGCAAAAACCAGAACCAGTTGGATACTAAATTATTTGTCTCTATTTTTACACGTTTCGTTCCTACAATATGTTTATAATTGGTTTCTTTTACGTCTAAAAATAAATATTTTTGCTCGTTTACCGCAAATACTTTTGTTTCTTCTTCGGATAAAAACGCATAAGTAGCAATTATATTTACGTCGCTTGCCCAAGTATTTTGTACGTTCGTATATTCATCTATAGGCGGAACTTGTAAAAAACGGTGCATTTGATATAAAGCCGACCCAAAATCTGGACGTATTCTTTGTGAATTACCGGTTACATCTAATACTGTAAATAATTGTCTTATAGGACGCAAAGTTATATCTATAATCAATTCATTATATTGGAGACAAACTAATGGGAAAGCAAATTTGCTTGAATTTGAAAACCAAAAAGGTAATGGTATATATAATTTACGACCATAAATAGAGGGTTCGGGTGGTTCTTCTACATTTGTGGTTCTAGAATTTGGATAATATCCATTCCTAAAATGAGCTGGGTCGTTCAATTCGCTCACATGTCCAGTCATTTTATAAAATTGTTCTTTTTTATTTGCGACTTCATTTCGTTCAATTCTATTTTTTATATAATCTCCGCTAAATTGTTGAAGTATTTGCCCACCCGACGACAGAGTAACTTGTTCAATCATCAAAGAACCTAAATGTTCTATCCATTTAAACTCATATGGATTATAATTGTCACCATTTTTATAAAAAGGACTCCATATATTTGGCAATGTAACTACCAAATAAGTGTTCATAAGTAATTCAGCATATCGGGGTATTTTAAATGTAAACTTAGAAGATTCATTCAATTGTAACATACGTTCTCCATTAAAATCAATACGATATTTTTGTAGTCCAAAATTAGTATATTTGGCGTAAACACTTTTAAAGAATGTTTTTGTTGGGTTTCCATTCAATATTATATTTTGGTTTCCATAGGCTATAATATTTAATAAACCTCCCGGCATTACTTATAAATTAAATATATTTTTATATTACATATATGGAAACTTATATATTTTTAATACTATCTACTTTTGTATTATTTGTAATAATATATATATACATAACCATAAGTTCGCAAAACAAAAAATGTGATATAATCAACCGATTTGAATATTCGGATTTTAAAGTACCAGACTTATCGGGTATACCTATAAAAGAAATTGTATTCAAATCTGCCTATAATTGTTGTTGTATCGGTGGAATGAAAAACGATTATGTTGATTTATGTGCCTTGAAAAATTGTTATAGAGCTGGCGCAAGAGTATTAGACTTTCAAATTTTTTCATTGAATAATAATCCAGTCATTTCAGCGTCTACCGTAAATCAAAATGAATATAAAGAATTATACAACTATTTAAGTTTTTCTGAAACGATGAATCATATAAATTATTCATTTTTAAATTCTGCGGCCGACCCAAATAATAATCAAGTATTGTTTTTGAACTTTCGGGTAAATAGTAACAATCTAGATATTTATAATCAAATGGCTAAGATTTTAATAGATACATTTAGAGGCGGAACTGAAATATTATTAACCACGCCAGTCAATAAAGATTTAAATATGTTTACATTGAATGAATTAAAAAATAAAATTATTATTATGGTAGATTTAAATGCCTCGCCTAAAATGAAAGATTCTTTTATAAAAACCGATTTAAGTAAAATCACATTAGTTACCGTGGGTAATGGGTTTAAATATCATTCTTTATATGCCAATGAAGCATCGTTACAATCCGGTGTAGAATTATCCGCACTATATCCAAATAAAACAGCCCGTTCAAACAATTATGATTATAATGACAAAGGAATCCGAAATTTATTTAATTTTATATTTATGAATTTTCAAAAGAAAGATGTTTACTTGAATAAGTATTTAGAATATTTTACAGATTCAACTTCTTTCCAACATGAATATGAAGATTATATAATATAATATATATATGTCGTATTTTTCTATGTTAGAACGTGCGATTGAAACGAATGAAAAAATACAAAAGAAGGAAAAAAAAAAGATAATCCAAAACGAAATTATAGAAATACTAGAAGAATTTATTAAAACCAATGGGTTAGTTTGTTATGGCGGAATTGCTATTAATTCTATTTTACCTAAAGCTAAAAAATTTTACGATGAACGATTAGATATACCAGATTATGATTGTTTTTCACCCAACTCGTTAGAACACGCAAAAGAATTAGCATTGATTTACGCAAGAGCTGGATATCAAAACGTTGAAGCCAAAAGTGCTGTATTTTTTGGAACCTACAAAGTATTTGTAAACTTTATACCAATCGCGGATATTACCAATTTACATACAGATGTATTTAATTTAATTCAAAATAAATCTATTATGATAAAAAATATTTTATATTCGCCGGCTAGTTATTTAAGAATGAGTTTATATCAAGAATTATCTAGACCTTATGGAGATGTAAGCCGTTGGTATAAAATATATATGAGACTTACGTTATTGAATGAGACACATCCATTTCAATATGATGTAGACCTAACCCAAAATAATATGATGTCGAATAGTGAAAATATTATTTTGTATAATAAGTTGGTTAAATTATGTATTAAGAATAAATATGTCTTATTTGGAGATTTTGGATTATCTTTTTACAAAGACTATTTTCCAAATAAATATAAAAAAATAATTGACTCAAAAGAAATGAAACAAATTTATATATTAACGGATAAATATGAAGCCGTTATAGATGCTATACGGGAACTTAATATACCCTTTAATCTCATTTCACATACAAAAGACTATAAATTTATAAATTCGTTTTACGAAATAGAAATAAACGGACAGTCCTTATTGTATATTTTTACTACAAATTCGTGTCAGTCTTATAATACAATCAAATCAAAAGGACATTCTTATAATATTGCCAGTATAGATACTATATTAAGTATTTATTATGCGATTGAATACTTAAATGAAAGCAGTATTAATATAGTGAATATATTATCGTATTGTTATTTATTAGAATCTATACATTCCGATAATAAGACCAATATATTGAAACGGTTTTATTTTCCATGTATTGGACATCAAGATACGATTGAAGATATACGTAAAGAACGGGACGAAAAATATATAAAATATCGCAAAAATAAGAAAAGCGCTGAATATCAAAAATGGTTCTTTAAATATTATCCAAAAACTCGAAAAAAAAGGTATAAAAAATAGTTATATATATATACAATGATTAAGACGTTTTGTGATAAATATTTACAATACAAACATATGCGTCGTTATATGGAAGTATTCGATACATATTTAGAAGTAGACCCGTATAGACAATTTAGACGAATGCGGCAAGAAAACGACTTTTGGATTAAACAATCGTTCCAAAAAAAACCTTGTATGGATCCATTCAAAGAATATAAGCTCATTCGTCAATTGAATGAGTTTCAAATTAAGAATAGGTTTTAATTTAAAATTTCAACCTAAATTATACATATGGAGCGTCCGACGTGGCAACAATATTTTACAACCTTGGTTCAACATACTTCATTGCGTTCCCCGTGCGACCGTCTAAAAGTAGGTTGTTTGATTGTTAGAGACAATAGAATTATATCTCAGGGTTATAATGGTTTTTTGCCCGGACTTAAACATAAATCGGTGGTAGTTGATAATCATGAAATATCTACTGTTCACGCAGAACAAAATGCTTTAATGGATTGTGCCAAACGCGGTGTTTCTTGTGATGATTCGGTTGCGTATATAACTCATTATCCGTGTTTGAATTGCGCGAAACTATTGTATAGTGCCGGAATCAAACAAGTATTTTATATTCATGATTATAAAAATAGTCCGTATTTAGAAGAAATTGGTCTTATTCAAAAAGATAATGAAGGAATGTCAATTACTAAGGTTAGTATGTAAAGAGTAAGCGAAAAAAATACACCATAAAATATATTGCCTAATTTAGAGGTTAAACCATTTTCGGTTTTTAAACCCGACCCAAATATAACTACTAAAATATTCATAATATAATTTCGTATCATAGGTTCATTGAACAATATAAATATTAAGGAAGCTAGTATAATCATTTTATGTGTATCTTTAAATGTAACATTTTCTATTTTACGTATATCAACATTTTTATTAAAACTAACTTTTTGACTCGGTTGTTCATATACTTGACTATCCATTCTAGTTGCGGAATGAATAGTATGTTCAGGTAATTCGGTATTTTGGGGAATATGGTCTATTGGTAAATCGGCTATATTGGTTGTATGTGTCTCCATTGAATTATACATTATTTTAGTTTCCTAATTTTAACTTATTCCTCGACTTCTTCGGCGTTAGGAACTTCTTCGGCGTTAGGAACTTCTTCTTCATCGGCTTCTTCTTCTTCATCAGGAACTTCTTCTTCTTCATCGGCTTCTTCTTCATCATCCGAGTTAGGAACTTCTTCTTCTTCGGTTTCTTCTTCATCATCCGAGTTAGGAACTTCTTCTTCTTCGGCTTCTTCTTCGGCTTTTGATTCCTTTACTTGAGACACTACATTATTTGGATTATTAAGTGATTCATTATTCCAATTATTAGGAGTTTCTCTATTCAAATTAAATTTATTTGGAACCGGTTTTTGTGATACATTTTCGGCTGGGGAGTTAGGAACTTCGGCTCTATTTTCTGATTGTTTTGTTGTAAACCATTCAAGTACTTTCAAACGATGTTCTAATATAATAATAGTTAATTCTTTCAATGTAATTCTTTTACTAGATTCTTTTATAGTTGGTCCATTATAACTTTTGTCTTTATATTTATCCATATAGAAATCTTTGAAAATAGCGTCATTTAGTTTTTTTTTCCATTCTTCTTTGTTTGCCTTTTTATGTTGATACACGTCGTGTTTTAACATATACACAATATTTTTCATATCCTCAGTGTTTCCATCATTTATAATTTTGTAAGCATTAAAATAGGTTAATTTAGACCAGTTTGTAGAATGAATTGTGACGTCTGAACCAGTTTTAAAATCTTTAACCCGTTCGTCTAGATCACTTTCTTTTACTAAATCTAATACACGTTCTAATTGGTCTTTTACGGAATAGTATTTGAAATAATCAGGTGGAGCGGCTCCTAATTTTTTGCGCATAGATTTGCGCATAGATTTGCGAATAGATTTGCGTGCGGGTTTGCGTGCGGGTTTGCGCATAGATTTACGCACGGGTTTGCGCACGGATTTACGCACGGGTTTACGCGCGGGTTTGCGCATACTTCTACATTTACAACATTTTATTACAGTTTTTCGTTTACTATGTTTCATTATATTATAATAATATAATTTCTTTTTTTTTGTTACATGTTTCTATTTTTTCGTTAGCTTTATAACATTTTTCGCCATGTTTGATTATATTATTATCGTGAAGTTCGGCCGCTTTGAATACTAAACAACTTCTATTATCACAACTCATTTTGAATATACTTGCTAAACCTAAACCTAGCAATATAGATAATAACTTCATCCCTATTTTTGATTTGAAGAATTTAAGAATATTAAACATATATATACTATAATATTATCTTTGTATATGTATTTCGTTGTATTTAGACGGACATTTCACTTCATTCAATTCGTATGAAAAACATTCATCAGATTTGTCTTTATATTGATATTTATGTATATTATCGGGGGTTGGATATATAACAATAACCTTTTTATATTCTTCGGATAAATATATATAAAATAAGCCAATCGATAAACTAATCAAAAATAGTTTCATATCAATGTATTTGAATATCATATAGTATACTATTATATTTTTGTAATTAAATAATGATATTCTAGACCATCATACTTATTCTCTAAAATAGAAAGTTCTTTTACCGATACAATATATTCATAGTGTTCGTCGTATATACCTTTATATATTTTATAATCTTCAATCTTTTCTGATATACTTTGGGTTGGATTTCTCTCTAAATTTAATTTATATTTATTTTCGGTTTCAATTAATCGCTCTTTATACTGACTTATTTTTTGTTTATATTCATCGGACATGCCGGCTAATCGATTTTGAATATCTCTTTTATTTTTTTCAAGTTCTTCCATTTCGCGTGTAACTTTTTCGTCTACTTCTGAAAATTTTAAAGAAAATAATCCTTTCAATAATATTTCTCTATTTATATCAATTAATTCGCTCATTATAAAAATTATATATTTTAATTTATTGGAATATTCGTAAGTGGTTGAGACTTCATAGTTTGATATTTTCTTAAGTTAGAAAGAATATAATTTTTTTTTTTATTTTCGTTTATTTGTTGTGAAATAATATCTTTTTTTCCTTTATATTTTAGCTTTAATGTAATTCCTACAATACTTATGAGTAATATAAATAAAAATAAATTAAATAATATATTTTTTTTACGTTCGTTGATTTGTTTTATAGTAACTAACTGATTATTTAAAACATATTTTATATTCGGTTCGACAAGAGACGGATTCATAATATAAGTATAAAATTATAAAATTTTATAATGTTATACTATAAATGAATATTGCTATTATATCTATTAATATATATATTGTATTTACCTTACTATTTTTTATTATAAAATACTTTAAAGTCGATAAAGATAATTTAACTTTACCGAATACAAATTGGTTGATTTATTATTTTATTATTTCGTTTTTTATATTACTTATTCAAAATACTTATTATAGTTCTTTGAATGATGGTGAAACCAAATGTGTAGTACAGCCACTAACTCTATTTATATATACTATATTACCATTATGCTTAATTATGGGTCCTATTATTATATTATTGATTAAAATGAATTTAAATAGAATATTTGCCAATACATTTGGATTATTATTGGCTCCTAAAATCATATTAGATTCAAACAATAAAACTGCGTTGTTTTTTTATAATGACCCTAATGTATTATTACAAGAAATAGAACCTAACCTATTATTTAATAGAGAAGAACTACAAAATAAATTAAAAAAGTTACTTGGTGAAGAAATCATTTTGTCTCCTCAAAACCATGCGGATATTATAGGACAATATCATATAAAACAAAATGTAGGTTATTTCGTATGGCTAGTATTTACTGGAATTGTAGCATCCCTAGTATCCGCAAATTCTATATTACTACAAGATTGTATTATCGAATAAATATATTATTATATTTTAAATGAAATATATAAATCATTATAAAATATGAAAATATTGCTAATAATATACTACATAACCATAATGGCATTATAGTAGTATTGTTATATCCAACACCAAATTGTCGTAATATCTCATTTTCATTATCAAATAAAAAGTTTGGTTTAAAATACGTAAGCAAACTATATAAGATTAAATATAATATTATAATCAGTGTAAAAGAATCTTTTAAATCCATTATATTGTATATTTATATTATTCTTCTTCTTCATACATATATTCTTCCATTTCGGTTATCTCTTCTAGGGGGTCAATCTCATATCTTTCACCGGGGTCCGGTAAATCACTGTTTTCTTTGCCATCGTATTTATATATACTTTTACTTAGACCTAAACTCCAATCTCCTAATTTATTTTGTTTCAACAAGAATTCTACATTACGACTTTCTTGCGTCATTTCTTTGAACTTATCGGTGATTTCTTTTTTTTCTTTGTATTTGGCTTGTTCGTTATTTTTCTTAATGATATCTACTTTTATAACTAGATTTTTTGTTAAAGTTTTTATGATTTCTTCGTATATAGCTCTTTGCTCTAAATTAGAATTTTTATATATTTCGCATAAATAATATTTGTACATAATAATTTTTGTTTTCAAATCAAAATTTATTTTCATATCTATATCTATTTTTGTATCATTAAACATATAGGTATTACGAATTATATTCAATAATTTATCAGAGTCGGCTTTTTTCAATATATTGTTTAAATAACTTCTTAGATTAGGATTTACGTAAGTAGTTTTGTCTTTCATTAGAGACATTAGTATGAATTCATTCAATAAATTGAATAATATAGTATACACCCTTTTATCATGTTCATCTTTACTTTGTAAAATATTCAATCGTTTTTTAGGCACATAATCTAATTTCTTAAACAAATAATTTAATTTTAGTTCGGTATTTAACCTTAAATATTCTTCGGTTTTAGATTTATAATCTTTACTATTGGATAATTCGTCTAGTTCGGTTGGTTTATTTATTTTTTTTTCGGGATTTAATCTTAGTTTGCTATGTAATTTATCATCCACTTTTTTTTTTAATTCATCGGTCACTTCGGGATACTTTTCGTTTAATTCTTCGTCGGTTATATCCGAATTATAGTTTGGATTTAATATACGATCTATTTTTTTTAAACTATACTCTAGAGAGGTCGGCTTGAATTTATTTTTATCTTTGGTAACCTCTGTGTAATAATACAAGTTTGCTATATTATATTTCACGCGTTCTTCAAATTTACGCTTGATTTCGTTTATAGGTTTATCGTAATTATTTATTTTTTTGTAGTTACCGTTGCTTAACTTTATATTGGGTTCTATATCCTTTATCCATTGATTCATAGTTTGTTGGAATAAAAAGGATTTATAATATTCATTATGTTCCTTAGTTATATTGATTTCATTTAGTCTTGGTAAAAAATGTGGCCAGTCGATTGTTTTTAATTCGGCTGTATTTACTTTTTTCGCAACGGTTAATTGGTACGTCATTTTTGAACTAAATTTTAAAGCATTATTTATAAGTAGAATAAAGTCCGAATTCTCTATTGGTTGTTTGGAATTAGTCAATGCTTTATATACGCATATCATATATTCTATACCCGATGTTTCGGTTTCAATCTTAGATATTGGGTATCCGTCAAACGACGTCTTACACGAATAAAAAGATTTTTTAACTTCGGTTGTATTAACATAACATTGAATATAAATAAATATAACTGCGTATATCAATAATGAACTTTTGGATAAATGCTTTCTTATTTTTGTATATTCCGTATAAATAGGTTTAATATGCGAATTTGAAATGCCAATTGCGTTTAATATAGTTTCTATATTTTTTTCATATTCCGAATACGTTTTACCACTTTCTTCAATTACTTCACGCGATACTACTTTGAATCCGTCACTGGTAAATCCTTCTTCATCATTAAAATTAATCTTTTTTATAGTATATCCGCTATATTTATCTACCCAATATTCATCTTGTTGAGTGCCTTGTTCAAAACATATTTGCTGAATCGTTTCATTGTAATTATTAGAATAGGCTAATTTTTTTATAAACAATGGAACTAATTTCTGATTGGTCTCTATACAATAAAGCCAATACGGGTCTTTTCCTTCTATTGTATATAATTCGCAAAACACTTTTATATATTTTTTCTTATCTTCGGCATTGTCTATCATAAGTATTTTATCAAACATATATTGATAAGGTGACGGTTTATATCCATTTGAAAGATATAATTGGCTATATACTCGTTTCATTTGGTTGTATTTATGAAATACAGATTGGTTAAATAAAGTTAAATATCTAGCCTTCATGATATAATAGTCTCTATCGGAATATTCTTCGGATAACTTCAACCGATTTGAAGATTCTTCTTTTACAATTTCATTTATGCGCTTATTTATGTAACTATTGTATTCACTCGAACCCTTTACAAAATCGCCTTCTACATGAAGCTTCCATTCATTGTTTTCATATACAAATGTTTTCTTTGTCTCAATTACATAAGCCAACATTCCATTTGTAATTCTATACTTAGGCGACCATTCTTTTATCATTTTTTTATAGGGGTCTAGTTCAGGATTCTTATACGAATCGACATACGTTTTTAAAGCCAATTCAAATATTTCAAATGATTTGAATTTACTTTTGTCAATTCTATTCCATATTTGTATACTTGATTTTGTATATTCTTCCGTAGTATTCTTTATAGCTTCGTTATTCAAGTTAGTGTCTTTGAATATAGGTTTTACATCGTTTCTCAGTTCATCCATCGAATTATATATTTTATCGTACACTAACGTAACGTCTTTATTCATGCCGTTTTTAAATTCGTCTATGATGGGTTGAATACTATCCGTTTTAATATCTAATTTATTCATTAAATTCGCTTTAATCATATCAAACAAAATTAGAGTATGATTTTCATATAATGAAAGTTTAAATAATTCACTGGATGAATAAAAATTAGTTGTAAATATATTCTCGGCGTTCGCTTCATTATTTGTTATCGAATTTAATAGAAAAGAATTGGTAACATAATTTGTGTTTTCCATTTCGACTACAACCGTTGATTTTTTATAAGTTCTAATATTCATTTGAATCAATCGGTTGATATAGTCATAGTCTTTTTTAGATAATTCATAAATATTGAATATTGAAATCAGTTTGATATAATCGTATATATTATAACATTTTATATTCAAGCATTTCAATAAATATCGTATATTTGGAAGTATTCTATTCAAAAATGTATAGAATTCTTTTTTGTTTTCATCCTTTACATTTTTTTTTATAATTTGGTTATACGTATTGAATATACAAGGGTCTTCTTTTATACGACCTACTACATATTTGTCTTTTACATAGTTAGGAATATGTATTTTATGAATAAGTTGGTTCATTTTAGATTGTCTCATATAGGTTTTTAAATTACTTATACTAGGTATAACAATCCCATCTATAATGAATTCATGATTGGTTTTAATCGTATACAAATTGGAATTATACTTATTTACATTTGACTTACCGTTTATATCTTCTAATAATACATTTGTATAAATTTCCCTATTATATGTGCTTTTATATTTAGAATTGGTTATGGATAAGTTATCTATATTTGTCTCATTTATTTGATCTATACTATCACTCATTGTGTCATTTGAATTTAGAATAAATTGACTGGTAGAATCAAAAAAAGAAGGATTGATATCTATATCGGAAGAAAATAATTTATCTACTAATTTATCTGGGAATTCCTTAGGTATAAAGGTCGCATCATCATAAAAGTATGTTTTTACATTTTCGGTATAATAATCAAATATAGAATCGCCATTCAAAATTGTATTGTAAATAGAGTTATCCGATAATTTCTTAAATATGTAATTATTTTCAAATGTATAATATTTTCGGTTTAGTTCAATATAACGTGTAATACTTTTATTTATATTATTTAATAACTTTTCGTCTTTCAAGTCAATATTTTTAGTCATATCTTCAAGCAATTGATTTACTTGTTGTTCTATAGAATAATAATATATATCATCGGTTACCGAATCTACTTGTTCTTTAACATAGTTGCTGTTTTCTTTTTCTAATTGAGCTTCTTTATCGGTTTGTATTTTTTTTATATTTAATAATGTCGGTGGAATACCTTTATAATCAAAATCAAATATTTGTGTTGGTTTATCGGGTTCCTTAAAAAATTGAACATGTATTAAGTCTTTCTTTTTTTTTATTATTTTACCTTCACGTTCTTTATCCGAATAAGTCAATAAAATATGATTATTCAAATGTAAGTTATTTAATTCGCATACACCTCTTAATTTAGGTTTATATACAATAGTATAATTTTCTTTAGCATCTGTTATTTTTGTGCTTGGTTCATAACTAGGTATTATAGTAATAGAACTATCATTTACACTATGAATAAAAAATAAAGCACTATAATCATTATTCTTTATTACTATAAACCCATATTCCATTATATATTATAATTTATTTATTTTTATGAATCTAATTTAATATGCTCAAAATCTACTTGTATTTTTTTGAATATATCTAATAAGAGTTGAATCAATTTATGGTCAGAATCAGATTCTAGGTAAACCAATTGAATCAAACTATGTTTATCATGAGGGTGCTCTTTTTTGAAAGCAATAAATTTAAATAAAGTATTATAGTAATTATATATATATTTTTCGATTAGCTTACCATAAGTGTAATCGTCTTCTTCTAATTTTATAATATACATCGTATCATTTTCTACCATTTTCTTTTTATAAATATGAATCGGTCCCTCTACTGGAATATTTGGAACATACGTTTTGATTGTAATTTTAGTTAAATGTTCGGTATACTCATTGAGTGTCTCTATTATATGTAGAGACGCCATCTTTACGATTTCCTTATTCTTATAAACTCCGACCGTTTCCAATACAAACGTATACTCATTGGGTAAATATTGTCGTTGAGCATCTAATAGTTTGAAATCTGTATGTTTTTCTTCTGGAATACTCTCTAATATTTTTTCATTTTTATCATTATCTTCTATATTAAAGAATAGACACTTGGATACCATATTCCAACACGCGTCTTCTTTTGCGGTTCCAACTGATAGTTGTATTGTTGCTTTAAATTCTTCCAATGGCTCGGTAGCCGTAATGCGTGGATATAAATAACATATAGGAATAGGTGGTTCTAAAAATATACTCTTGGTTTGTTTAGACTCTTTGTATTTTACGAGTTTACCTTCTTTATTATACATTTTAATATGGTCGGTAGTTAATGTCATTTTGTCGGTGGTTTCATTTTTAAAGTGAACCTTTAATACAAAGTCTTTGATTATTTTTTTAAAACTAGATTGGCTAGAAATTAAAATAGGAATACACGATAATCTATGTTTCAAATATTCATTATTATATTTAGTAGTATTGGTTTCAATGTTGATTAAATTTTCTGGATGCGGAAATCCGCGAATTACGAGTGAAGGAATTTTAGTCAAAATAATACGTCTTAATCCATTGACCACCGACAAATCAACATTTTTTAAATCAAACTCAAGGCGGTTTTCCAATTCGGATACATTATCAATAACGATAGAGCTCATTACTATATATAATAAATATAATCTTAAATCAATTTTATGTAAAAAGACCAATTTTTAAAAATAGACATTAATAAAATGAGTAAACATGAATTATATTATAGTAAATATTGTAAATATTCGGCGGTTATTTTAGAAGAACTTAATAAATGTGGACTACAAACCGAATTCAATTATATATGTATTGATAGTAGAACCTTAAAAGACAATGTATTTTATATACACTTATTAGACGGAACCCAAAAATTATTACCTCCTATGATAAACCGGGTTCCAATATTATTGTTAAAACCCAATTATGAAATATTAAGCGGTAATCAAATTTTAGAGTATATCAAACCTCAAAGCAAGCATATAGAGCAAGAAAAAACTATGTTAGTCAATGAACCAACCGAATATTCTTTAGGCAATACGATGAGTGGTGTTGTAAGTGACTCGTATAGTTTTTTAGATATGACTCCGGACGATTTATCGGCTAAGGGTAATGGCGGAACTAGGCAATTGTATAATTATTCATCGTTAAATGATTCAGGTGGGTCCATCCAAACTCCGGTATTAGAAGATAAAAAACTTAAATTAGATTATTCTATAGAACAATTAGAACAAAAGCGTAACGAAGAAATACATTTAAAGTAATCGTTATATAAATTATAAATGTCTAAAGATTTATTTCAACAATTTAATAAATTATATTTTGATTTTTTATCTTTCTTAAAAAAACATTCCAACGGAGACAAATTATTCAATAGTTTCTACAAAAAGAATTTTATTATAAAAAATACAAATATTAAGTTATTTATTAAAGGTTGGTATGATAATATTACAGTTCATTATTATAAAACTATCCTTGAAGATAACATAAATTTCTTTTTGAATAAGAATTATGATAAAGATTTAGTTAAAATGGAAAACTCAAATGAATTGATAAAGTATATTCATTATTTCAAACAAAAATACCATACGCTTGAGAAGAAAATAACGGACGAATTTATTGGATATATCAAAGAATTAACTAAAATGAGTTATATGTATTTTAATGCGAAAGATATATAAACATTTTATGTATTATACTATAATGGATGGATTTTTGACTATTTATAAAGACTTGAAAAATGATTTAATGGTAACCTTTCCAGAATTGAAGGTGAAGCTAAATGATTTATCGGACAATGAGGTCTACCAGCATTGTTTAACGAATTATCCATCGCATTTTTTTGATATATTATACGAAAAAGATTCTTTATTTGATTCTGAAATGTTTTTACTACCTGGTATAGATTTTTCGTTATTAATGAAAGACGAAACCATTAGCGAAAAATCTCGGTCGACTTTATGGAAATATTTACAGCTTATATTATTTTATACGATTGAAAAAACAAATACTTTAGACGATTCCGATAATGTTCATAAAAAAATGGAAAAGACCATGGAAGACATGAAAGACATGTTTCAACAAAGCGATATATCCAATACGTTTCAAAATATGTTCAAAGATTTATCCAACGACGATTTCTTCAATGCTGAAGAAGTCAAGAATAATTTAGATAATATGATGAGTGGCAAAATTGGTTCCATTGCGAAAGAAATCGCCCAAGAAACGACAAAAGAATTTGAAAGCGATAATCCCGAGGATTTTATGAAGAATCTTATGAAAGACCCAAGTAAAATAATGGGTTTAGTACAAAACATTGGTTCAAAATTAGAGGGCAAATTAAAATCGCACGATTTGAAAGACGAAGATATGATGAAAGAGGCTTCGGATATTATGAATCAAATGAACGATATTCCAGGATTAAAAGAAATGATGAGTAAAATGGGTATGAATGGTAAAATGGATATGAAGGGTATGATGAATAAAATGGAGCAAACTAAAAAACAAAATGACACGAAAGAACGTATGCGAAAAAAAATGGAAAAAAATATGGAACAAAAAGCGATGCAATCGGCTATGAAAAAATTAATGGAAGGTAATGTATTAGAGAAAAACGAAGAAGGTAACTATGTATTTAAAAAGGAAGGAGAATCCCCCAAAAAATCAAAACGAAAAAAGAACAGAGACAAAAAAAAAGAATAATAAATATATATAAGAATGTCTTTTTGGATAGATGACCCAACTATTTTATTGAATTCTGAATATATATTCAATATATTACCAAGTGATAAACAATCGACGACGAATAATTTAAATGCTTTATCTAGATTTATAATATTAATTACATTTTTTGGATATATTTCATTAAAACATTATATGATTTTAATATTAGGATTTATTATTTTAGGTGTAATCGTAATTTACCATTCTTATAAAGAAGGTTATATAAATCACGGCTATAACGATTACAAACATACTAAAATAAATGAGTATCTATCCCCTATAAATCCTTTAGGCAATACATTAATGAGTGATTACAAATACAATCCAACCAAGAAAGATTCTATAGATAAATTACCAATCATGGCGAATAAAACCTATGGCAAAACACCTTCGTATGAAAGTCAATATAATTCAACGGTAGAAGATAACATAAATAAGAAAACGAAAGAGTTTATTTATGAAAATAATAAAGACAATGCTAAAATAAAAGAGTTATTTACAGACGATGGAGACAATATGGCGTTTGATCATCAAATGCGTCAATTTCATACAACCCCAAATACAACTATACCCAATGACCAATCTAGCTTTTTGACCTATTGTTACGGTATATTACCTAGCGATAAATCAGTAATTTCATATTAAAAAAAATATTATACTATATAAATGTCTAGGACCTTTGATTTTACATTCAACCAATTATCCCGAATCGGACAAGATGAAAGCACTTACACCCAAGAAAATATTATGAATACTAGTATCGCAAATTATACTACTTATAATCCGTATTCAAATCAATGTTTAGGTGGTTTAGATTTTGCTGTAAAACAACCCAATGTATTTGTAAATAAATCTACGTATCAATTAGGACCGCTTGGTTGTAATGTAAAAGATAATAGTATTTTAAAAAAAAGTGTATTAACCAATCCAAATGTCAAACTAACTTTACATGAGCGTCCTTATAAAACCGTACCCTTTTTAGGAAAAGGTAATGTGGATGTATATCAAGAAAATAAATTAAGATTAGGCGATACATTTAAAGAAAAAAAAAGTGTATCCCAGTTTAACGAGCAATGTTTCAACGATATAGATAATTATCCGTTGAATCATGAATTGAAAGAAAAGATACATAGATCTAAAATAGAAAGCGACGTAGACCCATTATGGATGCGTGGCGGTACCGATACTCGTATTTTGTATCAAAATGTTGATTACTGTAAAAAATAATAATTTTATATATTAATGTCTTCTACACGTAATAAAAATCAATTAGCTGATTATAATGTAAAAAAACGCGAAAGTCTTATGTTTAACAACTATATGAGCAATACCAATTATGCTGTAAATAATAAAACAAATTTAATGGAATTAGGGTCTATTCCAAAATTTAGCGGCGAACAATTATCGAATAATCATGTGGATATTGAGAGTATGTTACGAGGTATTCGTTCTACAAATTTAGAAGGTCCGTCCTTCAAGGTCAATCCTAAACCAATTCATTTAGAAAATAAAGCGTGGTTTGAAAAACCTAAAATAGCTCTTCCGGAGGAGTTCATTCATTCTTTTACTGAAAGACCAAACTATTTAAATTAGATTATTATATTTTTTTAATATAATAATGGCATTTACAAGATTCTCAAATGATATTGCATTACAACAAAAAAGATTAGAAGAATCTACATTTAGCGGAATTTATCACTTGAATACACCCGGAAATGGTATGAATAATCCATATATAAATGATATTCATATTCGTTTACAAAAATGGGGAGCAAATTTACATACCAATTCAACAAACTTGGAAAGTCATTTAAGAACTATGAATATACCTCTAGGAAGAGATACCATTTCTTATAAAAAAGTTGAACCTTATCATAGCAAGTTATCTTATACCGATAAAAGTTTTTTAGTGGACGAAACCCGTTCTAGTATGCCTGCTTGGAAAATTCGCGAAAAAAACCAAAGTCGTTATGATTATTTGCCGTTGAATCCGCAAGAAAATTTATTTATTCCTTTTCAGAATAATTTAAATACTCGTATGTTAGAAAAAGATTATTATACAAAAAATAAAAAATAAACTATATTATAATGACAGAAGTAGTTATCGCAACTGTATTATTAGGGAGTGCTTATTTATTATCGAATCAAAAATCTAAAGAAAACTTTGAGGAACAAATTGTAAAACCGACTATAACCAATACATTACAAAATCGGATTGAACCAACTAGGTTAGAACCAAAAACTGAGAAGTTAAATACAACCGTAGATAAGTATTTTGATAAAGACGTATTAAACGGGTCCTTTAGTCATAATAATATGACACCTTTTTATAAAAATAATTCATACGGAAATAATAATTATGTAAATGATAATCGTTTAGATACTTATACTGGTTCAGGTAGTAATGATATAGTAAAACAAGAAACCGCTACATTATTTAAACCTCAAGACAATTTACAAAATGTATTTGGTAATCAAAATCAAAATGATTTTTTACAATCACGTGTAAATGAATCAAGTAGACATGCCAATTCAAAACCCTGGAAAGAAATCCGAGAAGGTCCGGGAGATTTAGGTTTCAATTCGTCTATGCAATATCGCGACCAAACCCAGCCTAAAACGGTAGATCAACTCCGAACTGCGAACAATCCAAAGTCGGTTTACCATTTAAATTATAAATCGCCGGCGTATAAGCCAAATCAATCTGGACAAATTGGTAAAATGATTAAAAAAACGCCAGATACTTATTATGTAAATGAAGGAAGTGGTGGTATGGGTCCAGCCCGTGGTCTAGAACAACCTACCCAAAAACCTTTACAAATGTTAACCAATGAAAATAGAGACGATACAAGTGTTCTATATTATGGAGCTCGTGGAACAAATACCAATGTTTATACTAAGGGTAGCAACGAAGAAAGTAAAAAAATACAATTACCGGCCAATCCATTTACAAATTTATCTTCTCAAGTATTTCAAGTATCCGACCACGGAAAAGAAAGTTTCAAGTTATTGGATAATAATCGTACTACAAAGCAAGACTATTTTGGTAATATAAAAGGTCAGTTTATGTCGAATGTTGTCTCTCCTATAGCAAATCAATTAAAATATACTAAAAAATCGAATTTAATAGAACACCCCAATCCAGTAGGATTTATGGGTACGACTCAATTAAAACCAATTGTATTTAATCCTTATGCTCCTACTACAAATCGTGAAATGATGAGCGAGACAAAACCACATTTAAATTTTCAAGGGCAATCTACTTCTTATATAAATTCAAACCCGTATATGAATAACACCCAGCGACAAAGCACGTCTCACTCGGTAATGGGTGGAGCCTCGGGTATGTCTCAATATAAATCGTATGATGCTGAATACAATCAACGTAATATTCAAAAACCTTATGAAAATAGAATGGCGACGGGTAATATGAGTTTATACAATGGAACTATAAATGCGTCTATCAACGGACACGAACAATGTAATGTACGAACCAATGCGTTATATGCTCCTTCTAATGATACACCGCATATATTGGGACAATTTACGAAACAAAATCAGAAATATGAATTACCAACGATTGATAATAGTATATTGAAAGCATTTAAAGAAAATCCATACACCCACTCACTTTCTAGTGTAGCTTAAGAACGGGGTCTATATATTTGGCTAATTCGCGTAATTTAGTATAATCATATTTTGTAGATGGTCCGTCGTATACAACGTTATTATTCTTTATAACAACGATATGATTATTTTCTTTTTTAATATGATATAGTTTTTCAATTCGGTTGTTTTGATAACGGGTTTTTATTAAAAAAGGTTCTTTTTTTAGCGAATGATATGTTTTTCCAATGGTTTCGTCGGGATTTATAATTTCCTTGAATATATATTCAAATTTATTTTTGGGATATTCGGTAAAATAGCACATACATGAAAAAGTATTTTCTATGTGTTCAGACTTTCCAACACTATAACATAATATACTTAATCTATCATCATGTATATTGTAAGTTTCAATTTGTTTTTCACGGTTGTCTCGTATATCTATGTGAATTGGTTCTAATAAATAAAATGCGGGGTCTACTATATAATATTCATAACCCGACTTACAAATAAATAATACAACATGGCATATATTAGGCTGAGCGCTTATTCTAAAATGGTCGGGAACCGAAGCAATAATTTGATGGCTATTTATATTATAATTGTTTTTTAAGTATTGTTGTATAAAATAAGTAAGACCTATACAATTACCGGAATTATACTTGGTAATGGTATCTTTTGATAACATTGTATTATAAGATATATACGGATATGTCGAAAAACATATATGATTATAACAATGAATCAAAGCCTCTTTTAAGATAGAAGGCGTAACTTCTTGATGTTCAATATTTATATTATTCAATATCATATAAAATAATATAATAATATAAATATTACATTATGAATGGATATATTCAATAAATTTAAACATAATGTTCCACATATTTTATTTTATGGTAATGTAAAAGAAGATATTGTAAAAGAAATCGAAAAATTTTACCCAGAGAATGCTTCTAAATATATTATGAAATTATATTGCGGAACATCCAAAGGAATTAAAAATATAAGAGATGATATAAAATTATTCTCTAAACAGCAATTGTCTCCCAATATTTTATTCAAAAGTATAATATTGTATGATGCTGAATATTTAACTGTAGATGCCCAATATTCTTTAAGACGAAGTATTGAAATATATAGTCATTCGACCCGTTTTTTTATATTCACCAAACAAAAGGATAAATTATTACAACCGATTCGTTCGCGTTTTATACAAATATATATAGAAGAAGATAAGCCCAAATTCAAAGAATATATTCCTTATGTTATTATAAAAAGAATTATCACCAAAGATATATCGGTCGGTGATATTGTAGAAGAATTATATTCAAATGGTATATATGGAGACCAAGTTCTTTTATGGTTGAAGCATAAAATAAAGAATTACGAACAAATTCATTTTTATAGTAAGCAATTGAAAAATGAAAGACTCTGTTTATTTTATTTAGTATGTCTATTTCGTAATAATAAAGAAATATAAATATAGTTCTTTTTTATGGACGACTTTACTTCAAATATATTAAATGACTCTAAAAATGAGTGGTCTATTCTATTGATTAACTTAATTACCTCTCATATTATTGACGGATTTAGGTCAATCTTCAACGAATCACTTCAATTATGCCAAAACAACGATGAACCGGATAAGTATTTAATGACCTACCAGAATTTATTGTCTCGTATTCCAAACTGGAATCAGTCTATCATTGATTCTGAAAAAGAACGTATAATGGTTAAATATAATTGTTCTTATTTAGAGGATTTAGTTACATGTGTTCATATTATTCAATTGAAACTATTAAGTTGTGTACGTGTTGGAACTGAAAATAAAAAAATCAATATAGATATTCCAGACTTTACTTTTTTTTTACATAAAATATATATAAATATTGCTCGTAAATTATATTCCAATATTTATTTATTTGAATTAGATATTCCACCATTAGAACAACAACGTAGAAATCGTGAATTTGAATTACTCGTTCAAACTTGTATTATGAATACAATTAGAGACAATCTTCCGGTAGAACAATTATTACGTCAATATATTGATGAAACCCAAGAAGTAGATGTGAATAAAGTTGAAACCATTATTGATAATAAAATGTTGAATGAACCTAAGGAGGAACCAAAGATTGAGCCTAAGTTTGAAAGACCCCGCGAAAAACCGTTTATAAAACCCGAACCGTTTGAAACACCCGAACCTTTTGTAAAACCCGAACCGTTTGTAAAACCGTTTGAAATGAATGAAGAAATCATTGAATTACCCGATATAGTTCAAGAGAAAACAAATACCATACGATTTCATCCCGACGTCCAAGACAATAATGGAGGTGAACTAAAAATTGGCGAAGAAATAAATCTTGACCTAAATGCTGAAAGCTTAGATGTTTTAGATTTAGGTATAGAAGAAATACTATAATTTCGTAAAAGAATAATAATTAAAACATATTATTCTTTTAATGGTACCCTATGAATATATTTACATATCTCTAATTGTCTCTGTTTTATTTTTTATATTTAAACAATTTTTATATCGTACTAAACCTATAAAGGAACAAAACAAATTATTCTTTCAAGAATCCTTTTATTTGTTCTTTATTATTTTAGGAGTATTTGTTTTAAAAGACTATTATACAAAGGTCCAAGAACAAAAAACCGTAATATTTACAGATGAACCTTCATTTTAATCAATTCGTCGATATCTACAAAAGTATCGAGTGAATCGGCTTTGTAACTAGTGAACGCTTTATGTTCAAATTGTTTCTCGGGAATATGATTATTTACATTCTTAGCAATCATTTTATATAATTTAAAATCTGGATATCTTTCGTCACCATTCTTTTTATATAAAACATTATTGCTATGGTCGTCGTAGACCCAACTAATAATCATATCATATATAGGAATATTTCTAAACGTATCAATGTCTTTTAAGTCATCTATTATAAAATCAAACATAGAGCATGCGAGTCTACATAAATCAAAACTATAATTAGGTTCTAATTTTGCTTTATTTTGGTTATAAAATGGTTCACAATTGTATTGTCCGTGTGCCGTTCCGTTGGACGAAAAACTATCACTACATAATCGTTTATCTTGATAAGTATATATGGCTCTACCGAAATCAATTAATTTATATAATTTACCGTAAGTTGGAACTTTATAAAATTGTCCTTTAATTTTGTAATATAAAAATTCTTCGCTTGTCTCTACATACATAATGTTATTGGTATGTAAATCATTATGAGTAAAATTATATACATTTTGATATACGTATAACATAAGAACGGTTTGGAATATAGAGCTGGTTAATTGTTCAATATTAATATCGTCGGATTCAAATAGACTGTCTAATGTATCCGTACATTTTTCGAGAAGTATATTTTGGCTAGGCATTTTATGAATGACTAATATAAGTTCATCCATAACACTGTCATCGCTTTCATTTGAACATGATTCGGTAGAATAATTAGACTCAGCGTCACTTTCACTTGATTTGCTTGAATCGTCCGAACTATAGCTTTCCGTATCTTTTTCATGTATTAGGTCCATAGAAATATCAACTAGTTTATGTTCTATTACATCTATATCTTCTAATGTATCATATACAATCTCAATGTTTTCTTCGCTCAATTCAATAGGTGGTTTCTTTAAATTTGAAAATAAAGAATGAATATTAGAATCTTTGAACTTAAATGTCTTATTTAAATGATCGTTAAAATAATTGGAATCGCATAAATATTCAAAATCATCTACAATATTAATTTCACAGTTTTCTTTTATATTGATAAAACTATCGTATACTTGAATTCCGTGTTTAAAACCATTTACATTTAATTGGTTGGATAAAATATAAAAAAAGTTGTCTACATAAGCATAATTATGAATAGAATGAATATACTCTTCGTATACGTTATTACATTTGTTTTCTTTCGTTGGTAATACACATATTTCGTATTTTTTATACTTTCCAATCAAATATTTAATATAATCTACTAAAGGAATTGTTTTCATAAAACAATTATGTTCTTTTCCGTCGATTGTCACTAGGTAATTATTGTAATCTATTTGCTCTTTATATTCAACTGAACTTTTATAATCTATTTTGTAATGTTCAAATATAGGATTGAAATAAGTTTTATCCATTTATCTTTATATATAAATTTGTTATATATTTTAAACTAATTGCGTCTTAACACTAATAATCCTTTATATTATAATATATATGACTCTTAATTTAAAGAAATTTGATATGAAACGTATTACATTTTTGAAAAATGAAAGTAAAGGACCTGTTATTGTATTAATTGGTAGAAGAGATACTGGTAAAAGTTTTTTAGTTAGGGATTTATTATATCATCATGTTGACATTCCGATAGGTACCGTTATTTCGGGAACAGAAGCGGGTAATGGATTTTATTCGTCGCACGTTCCTAAATTATTCATTCACGATGAATATAATACCGGAATCATTGAAAATATTTTAAAACGACAAAAAGCCGTCATAAAACAAGTCAATAAACAAATTGAAACCTATAAGAAAAGTGCGATTGACGCGCGAGCATTTGTTATTCTAGACGATTGTTTATACGATAATGGATGGGCAAGAGACAAAATGATGCGTTTATTATTTATGAATGGCCGACACTGGAAAGTGATGCTTATCATTACTATGCAATACCCGTTAGGTATTCCGCCTACACTTAGAACCAATATTGATTATGTATTTATTTTACGTGAACCTTATATAGCAAATCGTAAACGCATTTACGAAAATTATGCTGGTATGTTTCCAACGTTTGAATCGTTTTGTCAAGTGATGGACCAATGTACCGAAAATTATGAATGTTTAGTCATAGACAATAATGTTAAATCCAATCAATTACAAGAACAAATCTTTTGGTATAGAGCCGAAAATCATAAAGATTTCAAATTAGGCTCTAAAGAATTTTGGGAAATGTCTAAAAATTTAGGCTCCGACGAAGAAGAAGAGTCCTATAATCCAAGCGATTATAAATCCAAAAAAGGACCAAAAATTAATGTAAAAAAAACCAAATGGTAAAAAACAAAATATTATCTATGTATAATGATAAATATTATCACTTATTTATTAGATTTTATGTCTCAAAATAAATTATATTATTTATTTTATTTCACGTTGATACCCATCACCTCATTTATTCATAATATAGTATTACCCGAATTGATTGGTTATTTTTATAGTAATTTCAAAACGATTTATTTGTATTATATTGTTATAGCACTTTTCTTATTCAATTATTTACATATTTTTATAAATTGGTTGGCGTGGAGAGTCATACCACATTTTTACGAATATGTGGTCATAAGAATTTACGATTATATTTATGAAAATTCGTATTGTAATTATGAAAATTTGAACATCACCGAAATCATTTTAAAATTATCTAAAATGACGTGGATATTTCATGATGTATTAAAATCATTCAAAGAAGAATTTTGCCATGTATTTTTTGGGGTTTTGATTGGCATTTTTTATTTTTATTTTAAATTAGGAATGAAATATTTAGTTGTTTTTTTGACGTTCTTTGTAGCAATGGTCGTTTTACAAATTGTAAATATTAATCATATTACTCAACTCAACAAAAAAAAAGAAAAAATGAGCGACCATACGTTTGATAAGTTAGGCGAATCTTTGAAAAATATTGGAGTCGTTCAGTCGTTTCAAAATATAGAATTTGAAAAATCTATTTTGTATGATATTTTGAAAAAATACAATATTATATATTACGAATCCTTGAATTATTCTATTATATATGATATTTTAACAAAAACAATGAATGTTGTTATGGGGGTAGTGTTAGGATATATGTTGTGGAGCGATTATTTAAAAAAAAATATTAACAAACAATATTTATTTCAATGTTCGCAAGTCATACTTTTGTTGGTGACGATGTGCGATTCGGTAGGTATTGTATCTCGTTCCTTATCGGACAACTTAGGACAAATTTATGATATGAATCAGTTTTTTAACAAAGAAATTCCAAAAGATACCCAATGTAAAATAGGTAAACACGAATTTAAAAATGGAAATATTGTATTCAAACACGTTTATCATAAATATGAAGATAAATATTCACTGGAAAACGTCTCTCTCACGATTCGTAAAGGTGAAAAAATAGCCATTGTAGGTGAAAGTGGTTCGGGAAAAAGTACGTTAATTAAACTATTGATGAAACATAAGTTTTTGACTTTGGGAACGATAACGATTGGCGGAGTAAATATAAATCAATTGTCTACCAGTGAATTATCTAAACACATAATGTATATTCCACAAAGTCCAAAGTTATTCAATAGAACCCTATACGATAATATTGTATATGGACTAAAACGCCCGCCAACCCGCGAACAATTAACGGATATGTTACGTTCTATGAACATAGAGTCTATATCCAAAGTGTTTATAGAAAAAATGGATACTTTAGTTGGACGCGAAGGTTCCTTGTTGTCGGGCGGACAGCGACAAATTGTATGGTTGCTACGCTCTTTATATAGAGTAAAACCTATTATTATTTTAGATGAGCCAACGGCTTCCTTAGATTCCAATAATAAAAAAATGGTGATTGATTCTATCAAAAAAATAGGGTATGGAAAAACCATCATTGTTATCAGCCACGACGAAGTGGATGCCGAATTTCGGAAAATAGAATTCAAACAAGGATTACAAACGAACAATATGGTCGGCATATGGTAAAATTTCCGGATCATGACTAATGATAATAACCGTCTTTCCTTTTGTCTCATTTACAATCAGCTGAACTATTTTTTCGCGTGTTTCTTTATCTAAACTGGTTAGCGGTTCATCAAAAATAATAATACCCTTATTTGGTTTCAATATACCGCGTACAACCATAATTATTTTTTGCATTCCAAGCGACAAATTCGAACCATTGACTCCACTGCTGGTTTCAATTCCATTTTGTAATGTTTTGTAATAATCCAATAAATCATATTTGGTTAATAATTCAACTATAACGGCTTTTGTAGTATGATTACCATATTGTAAATTATACAAAACACTTTCGTCAAATAATATGGTTCGCTGATTTACATAATATATATTATTACGAATATCTTTTTGACATATGTCTTTGCTATTTGTCTCATCTAAATATATTTCACCTTTGGTTGGATTATACATTTTTATAATTAATTTCATAATGGTAGTTTTGCCGGAGCCCGATTTACCCATCATTACATTGATGTTTTCTGGCTTGAAATAAATATTTAAATTACGCAATATATAATCGGATTTATCGTCGTACCGATAACTTACATTTTCTAACTTAATGCTTTTGAATTGTTTTATGGGAATACAACTATCGTTTTTAGTTATATCTTCAATAAAGTCATTTATTTTTAATATTTTGGAAATAGACAAATATTGATATAATGTATCATTCAAAAACTTATCTTGTATACCTTTATATAATAATAACATAATCAATAAAGAAGAAATTACCTTTTTATCTTTATAGATTAATAACTTGTATAATATTATAAATAATATAAAATAAGATAAACCATTTAGTATGAATGATATTTTATTGTGAGTATAATAACATATATTCATATAATTTAATAATTCATTTTCATTTTTCATAAGAGTAATAAGTTCATTTTCAATATAATTATCAAATATAATGTTCATTAAATTTTTTATTTTATCACCAATTGTAATATTATTATTTATGGTTTTAGTATCACTAATGTGATAACTTTCAAATATTCTATTGTGAAAAAAATATATTAAACTATTCAATAATACAAATTGAGTAATAAACATTAATCCGATTGTTTTATCTGAAATAAAAAAATATATACTTAATATAAAAAATATAATAAAACACGGGATTACATGTATAATAAAATATCTCATTAAACTACGCGTAGTACCATATGTATCCTGAATTATCCACGAAACTTCGGATTCCGGAATTTCTTTATAATTATTAGTGTATTTATTAAATATTTTTTTGATAACTTCTTTTTTAGTATAAGTTGCTATTTTCAATAATATATCATTTTCAATATATTCTTTCAATAAATGAATACATACATATATTGTAAACAATAATCCTAATAAATATAATATACCCATCATAGAACCACTTTGAATTGTTTTTAGTATATTCTTACCAAAGAGTTCTTTTTTATTTGTAGCATTTATAAATTCAGTAATGGTTTGTGGTATGAATATAGAACCTATACCATATACTATAATACTTATTATCAAATATACAAATATGTAAAATTTATTACTCAGAACATATGGTACTAATATATGGTCGACAATATACATTATATATATGTAATATAATAATGCTTCCAATAAACACTATTATATATGGATTATTGGCTGGTCTTTTGGTTGGACTACACGTGTTTTCAATTAAAATAATTCAACTTCATTTTTCGTATAATTATTATACATTCTTTCTGATGTTAGGTTCGCTATTTCTTTGGATTATTTCGAGATTTTTTTTATTTAGGTCCTTCAAAACAACCAATGTGTCAACGTTTGCTCATGCTTTATTATTTATTGGTTTATTAGTATCGGTTATTTTAGACCATCTTATATTGAATAAGTCTTTGAAACCACCCATTTATTTAGGTATAGGATGTTTACTATTAGGCTATGGAATTATCATTCAATATGGCTATTAATTCTTGTATTACATTAGACCAATCAAATGGTATTGTTTGCCGAACTAAATTCATATTTGGATACCAATTGGTTCTCTTATTATGTGTCCAGCGCCAATCACAACCAGCCGTCAATAGTGTATAACATTTTACTCCTAAGGTTCCGCACATATGAGCGAGTGATGTATCGGTAGTAATTACGCTACTTACTTCTTTCAATAACGTTGTACTATAACGGAAACTTTCGTGTTGGTCTAAATCTAAATGTTGGACGTTGTATTCCTTTAAAATACTTTTCTCGGATTCCGTAAGCTCCTGAGTAATACTTATCCATTGTATATGAGTTAGTTTTAATAATGGTATACATAATTCTAAATTTATTCCGCGATTATGTTGTTCATGAATGTTATTCGTACACCCTTTCCAGTTTAGGATAATAGCCGGTTTTTCGAGACAAATGTCTACATTATAGCTAGGTAGTTGCGGAAAATATTCTATATAAATATCCTTATAATCTAATTGTAATACATTATATAAAGATGCCACATTCATATGATAATCAAAATGTGGAATCGTGTCTCGATAATGAAACGGAATGACCTTAAGGTTTTCTATATCTTTGTATATATGCGAATAAATCCAAAATAAATTATCATATACCAAATAGATTACTTGATTCGTTTCACACGCTTTACGGATAAATCGACTATACATAATATTGTCGCCAATTCCACCGGACATATACACCAATAACGTCTTATCTGTATCGTCCTTTTTGAAAAAATCCATTGTATTTGGCTCTATATTTAGATGTTCTACTTTGACCGGATTAAAAAATATAGTATATTTTCCCGATTCGCGGTAAAGTTGATGTTTTAATAATAACATACCATAATGAAAATAAACTTCATCGCGAATCGTATCCATTATATCAAAAAACTGAATATAATGATGTAATTTATATTCATAGGGATTCGGTTCATTCAAATAATTACATAGTGTATTATGCCGAAAATATAAAGTAATCGTGAATAAGTTATTCAAGTGTCGTTCTTTGTATTTATCCACAAGCCTTTTACTGATTTCGTAGGATTGAAGCGATGTTTCTTTGTCACCAATTTTTATACTATCTAAAAGATATAAATCATTTGGTTCTGGCTCATAATACAATAAAATTTTATATTTTTCATCTATACATCTTATAATCGATTGTATTTCTTCAACGTTGTCCGTTTTATTGAACCCGTCGTAATAAATACTATAATTATCTACACATATATTTTTCTTATAATCTTCATACAAAACACGCCCGAACGTCATTGATATAGTGTACGTATTGGGTTTAAATTGTATAAATCTTTTCTTCTATTATATATGAATTATAGCGTTTATTCAATTCACTTTTTAATTTGTACCGTTTATCATTGTATTTATGAATTCCGTCGGCTATAAAAATAAATTCTTTGTCATATTCTTTAAGGTTACTTTTAATTCGTATTCTATCTTCAAAATCCCATAATTTCATATTTATACTTTTTAATTCTTGATAGTTTTCTATAAATTGGGTATCGTAATTTTTATGGTGAGACAAATTATTGTATTCATTTTGAATGTTTTTTTTTTGTTCGCTATCTAAGCATTTGGATAATTTGATTTCTAAAATAGTTAATTTATCGACGATTTCGCCGTATGAACAACTAATACTATAGATCATTATTATGGGTAATTATTAAAATTTTATATTAAAATAAAGTGATTTAATATAATATGTATACCATATTTATATTTAGACGCGATTATCGTACGTATGATAATATAGGATTAAATTACGCCATGAAGCATTTTACAAACATTATTCCTATATTTATTTTTACCCCCGAACAAATTCAAAAAAATATATATTTTTCAAATCCAAGCGTTCAATTTTTATGCGAATCGTTAGAAGAATTACGTAGTGAACTACCATTACATATTTTTTATGGAGACAATATAAAAGTATTAAGTAAACTACATAAAACCATTTCTATTTCTAATATTATTTTCAATAAAGATTATACTCCTTATGCGGTTGAACGCGACAAAACCATCGATGAATGGTGTTCTAGCCATAATATAAAATGTATTATGACCGAAGATTATTTGTTAAGTCCAATCGGAACGTTTAATAAAAAAGATGGAACACCTTATGTTGTATATACTCCTTTCAAAAACAATGTATTTAAATATTCTATATCTAAGCCAGAAAAGGTAGTAATAAAAAACTTAGTTCGTAATCGTGAATTAGAAAAGATGAAATACTATAGAACTGAATTAGATTATTACAAACACAATCCACATAATATGGTCAAAGGTGGACGAACCCACGGACTAAAACAACTGAAAATAAAAGTAGATTATGATAATAGAGACAAATTATGTGTTGAAACGACACACTTGTCTTCTTACATAAAATATGGTTGTCTCAGTATTCGCGAAGTATATCATTATTTTAAAGATGAAAATATAAAAGCCCAGCTTATATGGCGCGAATTTTACTATTATATCAATTACTATTTTCCAAACTTATTAGCTAAATCAAAAGCGTTTCAAAGTAAATATGATAAAATACGTTGGGTTCATAATACAAAACATTTAGAATTATGGAAACGCGGTGAAACCGGATATCCAGTAGTAGACGCGTGTATGCGTCAATTGAATACTATCGGTTATATGCATAATCGCGGCCGACTCATTGTCGCTAATTTTTTAAATCGTATATTAGGTTTAGACT
>Ga0129324_10000288_pt1 | contig 36590 bp, 36 predicted proteins | sample CPBDNA_7_FD_96879 | JGI IMG/M metagenome (GOLD analysis project Ga0129324, IMG submission 96879) | Freshwater to marine salinity gradient microbial communities from Chesapeake Bay, USA - CPBay_Spr_15_0.2_DNA | ecosystem: Environmental > Aquatic > Marine > Coastal | place: USA: Chesapeake Bay...
CGATCACTGCACGCGATTGTGCCACGCATCAAGCGTGGCAGCGTTGATGGAAGGCATCAACTCTGGCGCCGTCACTGCACCGTTTACCGCCGCGTTGGATGCCGACTGCATCATCGTGATCGGCGCCAGGCCGGCACAAAACCATCCGGTGGCTGCTACCTATATCAAGCAAGCCGCGGCGCGGGGCGCGACACTGATCGTGATGGACCCGCGCAAACAACGCCTAAGCCGATACGCGGATCACATGCTGCAGTTCACCCCCGGCCGCGATGTCGCGCTGCTGAACGCGATGATCCACACCATCATCGATGAAGGCCTCACCGATCAGCAATACATCCAAGCCATGACCGATGGCTTCGATGAAATTGTCGAAAACGTCAAAGATTTCTCGCCCGAAGCGATGGCCGACGTATGTGGAATTGATGCCGAAGAAATCCGCGCCGTGGCGCGCCGCTATGCCACGGCTGAGCGGTCATTGATTTTTTGGGGCATGGGGATCTCGCAGCACATTCACGGCACGGACAATGTGCGCTCGCTGATCACCCTGGCGACAATCACCGGTCAGATCGGTCGCCCCGGCACCGGCCTGCATCCGCTCAGGGGTCAGAACAACGTGCAAGGAGCATCTGACGTCGGGCTGATCCCAATGGTCTACCCCGACTATAAGGCCGTCGAAAGCGCGCGCATTCGCGACATCTATGAAGAGCTTTGGGATACTGAACTAAGCCACACCAACGGCCTGACCGTGGTCGAGATCATGAAGGCGATCTTAAACGACAAGATTAAGGGCATGTACATCATGGGGGAAAACCCCGCGATGTCGGATCCCGATGTGCAACACGCCCGCGACGCGCTGGCCAAGCTTGAGCATTTGGTGGTGCAAGACATCTTCCTGACCGAAACCGCATTTCATGCCGACGTGGTGCTGCCGGCGTCTGCGTTCCCGGAAAAGACCGGCACCTTCACCAACACCAACCGACAAGTGCAGATGGCCCGCGTCGTCCTAGATCCGCCGGGCGACGCCCGCCAGGATTGGTGGATCATCCAGGAAATCGCCAACCGGCTCGACCTCGGATGGGCCTACACAGGCCCCGCGGATGTGTTTGCGGAAATGAAAAAAGTCATGCGTTCGCTCGACCACATCACCTGGGAACGTCTCGACCGCGAAGGCGCTGTAACCTATCCGTGCCTCGGCGAAGACGAGCCGGGACAAGCGATCTTGTTTGGCGAACGCTTCCCAACCGCCAACGGGCGCGCGCGCCTGGTACCGACGCACCTGCTTCCGCCGGGCGAAATGCCGGATCAAGAATACCCGATTGTGCTCACCACCGGGCGCATGCTGGAGCACTGGCATACCGGCGCCATGACCAGCCGCGCGACGACGTTGGCACACCTGGAGCCGACCCCGATTGTCGGCATGAACCCATATCAAATGGGCGAGATGGGCATCGGGCCCGGCGACCGCGTACGGGTTTCAACCCGGCGCGGCGCCATTGAACTGCAGGTCCGTGCCGACCGCGAGGTCCCCGACGGCATGGTGTTCATCCCGTTCTGCTTCACCGAGGCCGCCGCCAACCTGCTCACCAACCCGCAACTCGACCCCATGGGCAAAATCCCCGAGTTCAAATACTGCGCGGCGAAAGTGGAAAAAGTGTCGGCGTAAGCAATTACTCGGGCGACAACAGCAAGTCCGACATCAGCCGATCCACCGGGGCGAAGTCGTCACTGAGGGTCACCACATCCGGCATCTGTGCGCGCGCTTTGAGCTCATGTTCCGGCCATCGCACCCAAGATCTTTCCAGACCCCGCTGCGCGGTTAAAGTGGGTGCGGCGATGCTGCGGTTCGAAGCGATCAGCAGAAAAGTAACGCGCCCGTAGCCGTTCATTTCGTCACGCTCGGTCCACACCTCGACGCTGTCGAATGTTTGGTACAGGGTTTTTACCAGCGCCATCAGGAATCTGGGGTTTTGCCCATTGTCGACCGCGTTGATGGCATAAAAGCCATCGGAATTGAGACGGCGCGCGATTTCATCGTGAAATTCACGGGTCACTAGATGCTGCGGGATGGCAATGTCATGAAACGCATCGCCGAAAATCATATCAAAGGCCGGTTGCGCGGCAAGCGACTGCAAATAGGCACGCGCATCCCGGTGCACGATGCGAAGCCCCGGTGCCGTGGGGTTCAGCCACAGCATATCCGCCGCGACGTTTGTCACGCCCGGATCAATTTCTGCCACCACAAGATCGGCCTCGGCACCGTATTCATGTGCCCAAGCGCGCGGCAACGAAAAGCCGCCGCCGCCGATAAAGTAGGCCGCCGGCGCTTTGCCGCCCAACCGACGTTTGGCATACTCGTCAACGAAATGGATGTACGGACTATACAGCAACCCCGGCGCGGCACCGTCGTTGATGGAATGCACCAAATGGTCGAGGGCCATCAATCGCGCCGACGGACCAAACATCGGCGCCGGATCGACCCGAATGCAGAAGTAATCACTTTCCAGCGTGCAGGGTGAGCTGAACGCTTTAAGCTGATTGCCCCACAAACCCACCGCCCCAAGACCGACAATCATCGCCGCCAGCGCCGCGACGCGAAACCTGTCTGTGAAAAAGAAGAACGCAGCCAGCGCCGCATAAACAGCGGCCACCATGAGCACCGTCCCCACAGAGCCGATCCACGAGATGAAAACATAGCCGGCCAACATGGTGCCGGCGATCGACCCGAGCGTGCCCAGCGCATACATCCGCCCGATGACCTTTCCGGGATGCCGGTTTTGGTCATCATCCACCGCCAATTTGGTCAAGATCGGCGAGACGATGCCGACGAACAAGCTGGGCAGAAAAAACAACGCCGTGGATAGAATAATAATCACCGGGATGGGACCGAGTCCCGAGGGCATCAACAACGATGCGACGGCGCGCAACAACACTAAGATCGCCAGGGATGACACCGCCGATGCGGCCAGTGCCCACCCAACCCGCCGCGCGCCAGCCCGCGTTTCCACATGCGGCGCAGCCAAAAGACCTCCAATCCAATGTCCAACCGAAAAACCGGCCAGAACGACGGCGATGATCGCGGTCCAGGTATACAACGACATACCGACGTAGGGCGCCAACAATCGGCCGGCGACGATTTCAATAATCAAGCCGCACGCCGAACTGATGAACAATGCGATGGCAAACAACGTTTGGCGTATGGGGACGGTCATCTTTAAGACTTTCAGATGTTTGTGCGCCATGAAACGACCGCATAGGTCATCAGGCGCGTTGGCGTTCTTATTGTCTGAGATACTAAATGACAAATGCGCGATATGCCGCAATTAGATTGACCAGCTTTATTTAATTCCATATATCATGAAATATGGAATTAAATAAAGCTGTGGCGGCTTTTGCCGCCCTCTCGCAACCCACCCGCATAGACATCTTTCGGTTGCTAATTAAATCGGGACCGGAAGGCATGGCTGCGGGGTCGATTGCCGCTGTTCTTGATGTGAAGCAAAACACTCTATCAGCCAACCTTTCCGTGCTTCTTCACGCGGGCTTAGTCAAAAATCAACGCCAAGGAAGATCCATTCGATATTACGCGGATATGGACGGCCTTCGAAATATTCTCAGCTTCCTTATGCAAGATTGCTGCGGCGGGCAATCGGCAATCTGTCAGCCTCTCATCGATGAAATCGCCAATGCGTGCTGAAATTCTCGATATTACATTGCTGAATGTGCCGATGTCGATCGGGCGCAGGCAGAGCGTCATATGCTCACGCTAGCGCAGGTAAGAACCGCTACTGAAGGTCTGAGTGGGATGGTGAACCGCACACCCCTTCTTGAAAACCATGATGTGAATAAGCGCCTTGGCGGCAGGCTTCTTTTGAAGGCCGAATGTGCGCAGCGAACGGGTGCTTTTAAAATCCGTGGGGCCTATTGGCGCATCCTCAACATGAGCGAAGCTGAGCGTGCTTGCGGTGCAATCACCTACTCATCCGGCAATCACGCACTCGGTGTTGCCCGCGCCGCGCAGCTTCTCGGCTCAACCGCGCTGATTGTCATGCCAAGCGATGTCCCCAAAGCAAAAATGGATGCGACGCGCGCACTGGGTGCCGAGATCATCACTTTTGACCGTGATACGGAAAGTAGCGACGACGTTGTCGAACGAATTCGCCAAGAGACCGGACGCCTAATCGTACCGCCAAGTGCGCACCCTCTCGTATTAGCAGGCGCCGGCACGGCGGCGCTCGAACTCTTCGAGCAGTCTCAAGAAACGAAAGCGGCGCTTGATGCGGTTTTAATCCCTTGTGGTGGCGGTGGGCTAACGGCGGCCACAGCCGTGGTGATGTCCGAAGCTTCCCCGAAAACGCAGGTTTATGCTGTAGAGCCCGAGCTATTCGACGATACCCGCCGATCTTTGATTGCAGGCAAACCGACCCCCAATCCAAAAGGACTGCGCACGATCTGTGATGCCATTATGACGCCGATGCCGAACGAGCTGACTTTTTCGATCAACAAAGAGCTTCTCGCCGGCGGCCTCATTGTGTCTGACGAACACGTCCGCGCCGCTATGCGGTTCGCGTTTGAACACTTCAAAATCGTTACGGAACCCGGTGCCGTTGTCGGGCTCGCCGCTGTCCTTGGTGGTCAAATCGATATTACCGGAAAGACGATTGCGACGGTCATCACAGGTGGAAACATCGACGCGTCACGGTTTTGCGCACTCATTGGACCTGAATTGTGAGCTTGATGTGAATATGGAACGAAGGTTAATCGCAGAATGGCTCGGCACCTTTTCGTTGCTGGCCACCGTCATTGGGTCAGGCGTTATGGCCGAGCGACTCGCCAGCGGCAACGTTGCCATTGCTTTGCTCGGCAACACCATCCCAACGGGCGCTATTTTGGTTGTATTGATTACGATCTTTGGCCCCATCTCCGGCGCGCATTTTAATCCGGCAGTTACCCTCACCTTTGCAATTCGTGGCGAGATCAAGCGGCGGGACGCAGCGCTTTACGTCATCAGCCAAATCTTTGGCGGCGTCGTCGGGGTTTTTGCCGCGCAGATTATGTTCGATCTGCCGATCATCGACCTTTCGACGACATCCCGCGCGGGTATCGGACAATGGACAGGTGAATTTGTTGCAACATTTGGTCTGATCGGGACGATCCTATGTTGCCTGAAGGCACGCCCAGCCGCCGTCCCTATGGCAGTGGGGCTTTTTATCACCGCGGCTTACTGGTTTACCTCGTCGACATCATTTGCCAATCCAGCCGTGACGATTGCGCGCAGTTTATCGAACACGTTTGCCGGGATCGCACCGCCAGATATTACAGCGTTCATCGCCGTTCAACTCGTTGCTGCGGTTTTAGCGACGTTTTTCTTCGGCTGGTTTTTAAAACAAACCGATGACGCCTGAGCAACGCAACCTGCGATGACACAAAACACCTTCAACTTCGATGAAGACATTGATCGGCGTGCGGTGCCGGCGCTGAAAGTTCATCCGAACGTTCTGGGTCAGGACGGTGCAGATTTATTCCCTGGCGGCGTTGCCGATATGGATTTCAAACCACCGCCGGCTGTTCTATCTGCAATGCGAGATCGAGTCGCGCATGGAGTCTTTGGATATGAGGCCGTCCCTTACGGGCTGCTCCCCGCACTGACCGGCTGGTTTCAAGATCGACACGGTTGGACCGTCGACCCTTCCCATATTCTGCGTGCACCAAATGTACTCAACATTTTGGCCATGGCCGCTCGAGTTTTCACCAAAGAGGGTGACGGTGTCATTGTTCAACCTCCTGTGTTCTTCGACTTTTATGACATTATTGCAGAAAACAATCGTCGTTTAGTCGCCAACCCCCTGCTGCTGCGGAACGGCCGTTACGAGATGGACTTTGCAGGCCTCGCACGCGTTGCGGCGGATCCGAATGTGACCATGCTCTACCTTTGCAATCCTCACAATCCGGTCGGCCGGGTTTGGATGCCTGCTGAGCTATTGCAACTGGGCGCCATATGCCGCGCGCATGGGGTTCTGGTTGTGTCAGATGAAATTCATGGTGACGTGACGTTCCCAGGCCATCATTATACGCCTTTCGCAACGCTGTCCGATGAAGATGCACGCAACAGCATCATCTGTATTTCACCGGCGAAGAGCTTCAATATTGCAGCCTGCTGCGCGGCATTTTCCATCGTCATTGATGCGAACCGCCGCGCGATGCTTCAAGCGGAAAACAGCCGCCTGACCGTGAATAAGAACAACGCATTTTCGAATGTGGCCATGGAAGCGGCTTATCTCCATGGCGAGCCATGGCTCGATGCTGCGCTCGCCTATATCAACGAGAATTTATCCCTTGTCCGAAGTCGGCTGAGCAAGCTGAATGAGGTCGATATGATTGAGCCCGAAGGTACATTCTTGCTGTGGCTTGATTTCAGAAAACTTGGCTTACCCCCAGAGCAGTTGACCGCCTTTTTAAGGCAAGGGGCAAAATGGGCGATCACCCGAGGCCCGGCTTTCGGAGGCGAAGGTGTTGGGTTTGGACGCCTCAATATTGCCTGTAAGCGCGAACATCTGACGGATGCACTTGATCGGCTAGATCGTGCACTTGAAGAAATGGGAAGACCCGAAGATGTACCTAATTCGTTTGATCAATGATGGAGACTATTTTGTCTGACACGCCGAATATCGCGCCTGCGCACTTTGATACGATTAACAAAGATAAACTTATTCCATCCGGATTGAGCACACATGCACCACGTATCTTGCTGCTCTATGGTTCGTTGCGCGAGATATCTTTCAGTCGATTAATGACAGAAGAAGCGGCGCGCGTTTTAAAGTTACTCGGTGCGGAAACGCGGACGTTCAATCCGTCCGGTTTACCTTTACCGGATGATACGGATGCGACACATGCAAAAGTAGTTGAGCTGCGTGATCTGGTGACGTGGAGCGAAGGTATGGTGTGGTGTTCGCCCGAACGGCACGGCGCGATGACCGGGATCATGAAGACGCAGATCGATTGGATTCCCCTGACAATCGGTGCAGTCCGACCGACGCAAGGCAAGACCCTCGCCGTGATGCAGGTTTGCGGCGGCTCACAGAGCTTCAACGCCGTGAATCAGCTGCGCATCCTGGGTCGATGGATGCGGCTATTGACGATCCCAAACCAATCTTCGACACCGAAAGCGTTTTTGGAATTTGATGAAGACGGGCGCATGAAGCCCTCTCCTTATTACGACAGGATGGTCGACGTGATGGAAGAACTCGTCAAGTTTACCCTTCTGACCCGGGACCAGATGCCGTACTTGGTCGAACGTTACAGCGAGCGGAAAGAATCGGCCGAGGAACTTTCTCAACGTGTAAATCGGAAAGGCTAGGTAGCCCCTATTTTCCAAAATTTGTGATTTCTACGCATCATTGATGAGGTGCCGACCTCCAGAGATTGGGAGAACGCAATTCACGTAGAACAACACTTAGTCATCTGAACGCCGCACAATGTCTTCAGCCAGTTGGCGGACGACGGAGGGGCCGCCGGGACTGGACGAATCGATATTCTTCGTCCGCCGGTCGGCCTCGGCGCGAACATCGTTGATGTCGAGCGGAATGTGCCGGAGCATCACCGCCAGCACGGATTCGATAGCGATGATGTGGGCGGCAAGGTTTTCGCTGTTCTCACCTTGGCGGAGAGCGCTTTCACCGAGCGCGCTCATGCCGTCCGCGACTTTGCCGAGGCTGTCCTGCAGTTGGGTGACCTGCTCCATAAAGCCCGTCAAACCCATGTCCTGCATGGCACGGGCGGCGGCTGCGGCGTCGCGGTTCGCGGTGTCATCGCTCATGGTGTCGCTCCCGTGTATAATTTGTTCAGGGTAACGCGTGGGCCGAAGATGGCCAAGGTGGCAATCGCATATCGCAAACCTTGATATCGCGGTACGATAGCGTAAATTCAGTGTATCATTACGTGGTGAGATCAAAGGGAGAGGGCATCGTTATGAAATCGGTTATCATCGGCAGCATTGCCGCCATTTTTATCGCCGTCGCCGCCGGCGCCGTGCTGAACAGCATAAATCCGTCGGCTGGCCAGGCATTCTCGACAGACAGCGTGCGGCTTAACTAACACGGGCCTGCTTATATCATCGGCAACGAAAAAGGGCGGTGCTTTTGGCACCGCCCTTTCGTTTTTGAACCGCAAAGTTTACTCAGCCGGTTGCTGATGGCCATGCGATTTTTGTATTTCTTCCTCAACCCACAAGCTATGGTGCTCTTTTGCCCAGTTGAGGTCGACCTGACCGGTGCCGACGGCGTCAAACGCGCCTTCCATACCGATCGAGCCGATGTAGATATGCGCAATAATAATCACGATCATCACCAATGCTACGACCGAGTGCCAAAGCACTGACAACTGCACTTCTTGAAGGGCTGAGAATTGCGTCGGCAGATTGAGGCCGAAGTTATTGAGCAGCGCGAACGTTCCGGCCCATGGCTGCACTTCGTAAGGCCACATCAAGGCAACACCTGAGAGGGAGAGCGATACTCCGCCCAGAATGACCAACCAGAAGATGATCTTTTGGCCGGCGTTAAAACGTGCCGCTTCAGGATGCACACCTTTCGAAAATAAACCGCCGCCAAGCGCTAGCCACTTGAGGTCGCGGCCCGACGGAATGTTGTCTTTAATCCAGAGGATAAACATCAATACGATGCCAAGCATGAAGGCAAAGGCGATGTAGTTGTGTGAGAGCTTGCCGTAATAGGTCATCGACGCAAACAAGCTGTCACCCAAGATCGGTTTGATAAAATAGCGCCCATAAAGGATGTTCAAACCGGTCACCGCCAGCACGATAAAGCTGGAGGCTGTCATCCAATGCACCGCACGCTCAAGCGCGTTGAACCGCAGGATGGTGCGGCCCTGAGGGTCCGGTCCATGATCGATGCGGATACGACCGCGGATCGCGAAAAACACCACCAGCGCAATCAGAATACCGGCCATGCCCCACGCACCGTAGGTGCTGAGCGGGCCGTTCTTAAACGCGCGCCAGTTGTCTCCCTCGGACTGAACTAATTGGCCGGCTTGCTTATCGGGGATCGAGACCGTCCCAGTCACGCCACGACGCAAAGCGCGCCACATTTCGGAATCGGATGAATTGCCAAGCGCATTGCCCGGCACGGTGCCATCTTGTTGCGCCACCGCCGGTGTCGCCGTGATCAGCGACATGGTGCCGGCGGTCATTGCGCCTACACCCAGCACCGAGGCTACCAGCGTCGCGAAGCTTAATTTACGGATAAGATGCGATATCGTGATCGACATGTTTGTTCTCCGAACGTGAACCTACACCATTAAGGCGCTGGTCAATTTCCACTTTGTTTTTGAAGGCGTTCATCAAGCGCCTTGTCGGCAGGCGTATCGGAAACCCGAACGTCGCCACCCGTCGAGGGGCCGCCACCTGATGCCGCGCCGCTACCAACCGGCTGACCGCCTTGCAGGATCGCACGTTGACGCAAGTCTGCAAGCGCATCATTGCTCAGCGGCGTTGCATGCTTATTGCCGATAAAGACGCCTGGATCATAATCCAGCGGACGTCCTGCTTCTTCGGGGCGGCATGCCGCAAGCCCGATCATCGCAAAACACACGACAGCAGCGGTTTTAAAAAATTTACGCGTAAACATTGGCGTTCCCCATCTCGTTACTTCTGTCGTCCTCAAACGCCGAAGGCTCGTCAAAGCCAGAGAACGATCATGGCCAATTTCGGCCACTTATTTGGGATCTCGTTAAAGGCGGGGCGGCACCCCGAAACCGGAATGCCGCCACCTTAACCTTTACGCGATCAGGTCGATTAGGACCCGGCCTTCTTTTCGTAGGCCGTACCCCAACCCCAAGCGCCGGAGCCGAAGCCACGCGACACCACCCGCTCGCGGTAGATGTTGGAGACCATGTCCCCATCACCACCCAAGAGTGCCTTCGTCGAGCACATCTCGGCGCAGATCGGCAATTTGCCCTCTGCCAAGCGGTTACGACCGTATTTTTGGAATTCGGCCGCGGAGTTATCTTCCTCAGGACCACCGGCGCAGAAGGTACACTTGTCCATCTTGCCACGGGATCCAAAGTTACCGGCTTGCGGATACTGCGGCGCGCCGAACGGGCACGCATAGAAGCAATAACCACAACCGATGCACAAGTCCTTGGAGTGTAGAACGACACCTTCTTGGGTTTCGTAGATGCAGTCGACCGGACACACCGCAATACACGGAGCGTCGGAGCAATGCATACACGCGACCGAGATGGAGCGTTCACCCGGCTTACCGTCGTTGATCGTAACAACGCGGCGCCGGTTGATCCCCCAGGGAACCTCGTGCTCGTTTTTGCACGCGGTGACGCAGGCGTTGCACTCGATGCAGCGTTCTGCGTCGCACAGGAACTTCATTCTAGCCATGTCTGTGTCTCCCTACTTCACTCAAGCCGACTTAACGCGGCAGAGAGTGACTTTGGTCTCCTGCATGTTCGTCACCGAATCATACCCGTACGTTCCGACCATGTTGGAAGCTTCACCCAACACATACGGATCCGCGCCTTCCGGATATTTCTTACGGAGCGACTCACCCATCCAGTGACCACCGAAGTGGAACGGCATAAAGACGACGCCAGGTGCAACACGCTCGGTTACGAGCGCCTTCACCTTGGCACGACCACCCTCTGGGCCTTCGACCCACATCATGGTGCCGTCTTTGATTCCGTTGTTGTTGGCATCAACCGGGTTGATTTCGCAGAACATGTCCTGCTGCAACTCGGCCAGCCACGGGTTCGAACGCGACTCGTCACCACCACCTTCGTACTCCACCAAGCGGCCCGAGGTCAGAATGACCGGGAAGTCCTTGGAGTAGTCCTCTTTTTGGATAGAGGCGTACTTGGTCGGCAGACGGTACATCTGACGATCCGAATACGTTTCGTACTGCGGCAGCAAATCACGACGCGGCGTGTACAACGGCTCCCGGTGCAACGGCACCGGATCCGGGAACGTCCACACCACGGTACGCGCTTTTGCGTTACCAAACGGTGCACAACCGTGCTTGATGGCGACCCGCTGGATACCGCCCGAAAGGTCGGTCTTCCAGTTGGTTTTCTCACCCGCGATCTTATCGATCACAGCACGCTCTTCGGCGGTCAGGTGCTTGTCCCAGCCAAGCTTCGTCAGCATGGCCATGGTGAACTCTGGGTGACCGTCTTTGAGCTCGTTGCCGACCGGATACGAACCTTCAGCCAGAAGGTTCTGGCCTTCCCGCTCAACACCGAAACGCGCACGGAAGTTGAGACCGCCTTCAGCCACCGGCTTCGAGGTATCATAAAGTACCGGGGTACCTGGGTGCTTCATTTCCGGTGTGCCCCAGCAAGGCCATGGCAGACCATAATAATCACCACTGATAGGGCCACCCCTTGCGAGAAGCGTGGTCTTGTCGAAGGTGCTCTGGTTCGCCATATGCGCCTTCAGACGCTCTGGCGATTGACCGGTGTAACCGATCGTCCACATGCCCGAGTTGAACTCGCGGGTCACGTCTTCGATGTTCGGCTCTTCGCGGCCTTCAGCGATCTTGTCCATTTTGATGTTCTTGAAGAACTTGTCGGCCCAGCCGAACTTCTTCGCAAACATCGCCATGATCTCATGGTCGGTGCGGGATTCGAACACCGGCTCGACGACTTTGTCGCGCCACTGCAACGAGCGGTTTGACGCGGTCACAGAACCACGGGTTTCGAACTGGGTCGCAGCCGGCAACACATAGATGCCGTCTTGACGGTCCGGAATGACAGCCGCGAATGTCGGCACCGGATCGATGACAACCATCAAATCCAGTTTCTCCATCGCTTTTTTCATTTCCGGCAGTCGGGTCTGCGAGTTGACCGCGTGGCCCCAATACACCATGGCACGGAGGTTGTCGGGCTGGTCCAGGTTGGCTTTGTCTTCAAGCACACCATCAACCCAGCGCGACACCGGAATACCGCTTGAGTTCATGAATTTCTCTTCGGCGAATTGGCCAGCGAGGAACTCATAATCGACATCCCAAACACGCGCCCAATGCTTCCACGAACCCTTCGCGAGACCGTAGTAGCCCGGCAACGTGTGCGACAGGATGCCGAAGTCGGTGGCGCCCTGAACGTTGTCGTGACCGCGGAAAATGTTCGCGCCGCCGCCTTCGGTACCAATGTTGCCCAGCGCAAGCATCAAGATGCAGTAAGCGCGGGTGTTGTTGTTACCATTGGTGTGCTGCGTGCCACCCATGCACCAAACGATGGTGCCCGGACGGTTGTTGGCCAACGTACGTGCCACACGACGCAATTGCGCGCCCGGCACGCCGGTAACCCGTTCGGTTTCTTCCGGCGTCCACTTTTTAACTTCGGAGCGGATCTGATCCATGCCCCAAACGCGCTGTTTGATGTATTCTTTGTCTTCCCAACCGTTTTCGAAGATGTGGTAAAGAATACCCCAAACCAGGGCGACGTCCGTACCCGGACGGAAGCGAACAAACTCGTCAGCGTGCGCGGCCGTGCGCGTAAAGCGCGGGTCACAAACGATCAGCGCGGCATTGTTTTGCTCTTTCGCTTTCAGAATGTGCTGTACGGCAACCGGATGCGCCTCGGCCGGGTTGGACCCGATCAGGAACATCGCTTTCGAGTTGTGCATATCGTTGTAGCTGTTCGTCATCGCACCGTAGCCCCAGGTGTTCGCAACACCCGCGACCGTGGTCGAGTGACAGATACGCGCCTGATGGTCGCCGTTGTTGGAACCCCAGAAAGCGTAGAACTTACGGAACAGATACGATTGCTCGTTGTTGAACTTGGCGGAGCCAAGCCAGTAAACGGAATCGGGACCCGACGTCTTGCGGATCTCCAGCATCTTGTCGCCGATTTCGTTGATGGCGTCTTCCCAGCTGATTTTCTTCCACTGGCCGCCTTCAAGTTTCATCGGATACTTGAGGCGTCGGTCACCATGGGCGTGGTGACGTACAGACGCACCTTTGGCGCAATGTGCACCCAGGTTGAACGGGCTGTCGAAGCCAGGCTCTTGCCCGACCCACGTTCCGTTGGAAACCTCGGCGATCACGGTGCAGCCGACTGAACAGTGCGTACATACCGATTTGATCTGCTTAAGATCGCCAGCAGCGGCAGATGCCGCTTTCGCTTGTTGAACCATGCCGGTCGGCATAGCTGATGCAAGCGCGACACCACCGGCAGCCACCCCTGAACGTTTCAGGAATGTACGACGGTCCATCGAACCGCCGACGACGCCGGCCAGCGCCTTCGTTAAACGGGGGCGTCCCGCAACCCCGTTGCTCTTTTTGGTGAGCATCTAAATTTCTCCCAAATTTGACGTTTTAAACGACAAATCTACGACCCAACCGCTTAGAAGCGGCTCAGTTCATAGAATTTCATGACGTGCTCGGTCTCCTGGTAACCGCTCGCTTTTTTGCGGTCTTCAGGCACACCTGCGCTCGCCGGCTTTCCAGACAAGGTCGCAGCAGCAACACCGGCAACACCGGCGACACTCGCTCCCTTTAAGAAACCACGGCGATCCAGCACATTTTTTTGTTCGGTGCTACTCATCGATTTCTCCTATTTCACCCAAACGGGCTTTGTTTTCAGGCCCCGGACGTTACCCCCGCATTCGGCAGGTAGATTCCGTTCCCAACGAGTTACGACCTATCGCTAGGCCGCCATTTCGAAAGCCTCGCGCTCGATCTCCATGAACAAGCGCCCGATGGTTCCCACCGGCATATAAAGCGCAGCGGACTGCGCCCCTTCGAGGTCCTTGAAAAATTTGTCAGCCCAAGGTGCCAGATGTTTGTCAAAAAACACCTTGGCTTGAGCACGACCATCGTCGCCGCCAAACGCACCGGTCAAAAGGCCGTGCATCATCTCACACAGGCTGGCGATGTGATCTTCGGGTTCTGAGTTGCCGTCGCTTGTCGCGATGCCGAGCACCGCCATGTCGCCGCGCAATTCTGCAAGCGGCTTGTCATAGACAAGGCCGGTCAAATAAATGGACGCGTAAGGCGCCAATTCTCCACCGGCGCCGACGCCGTAAAAAAGTTCACTGAATTCGGAGTCCGCTTTGGCGAGGGGTGTGCGCACACACAACTTGCCGAAGGACGCGATCGCATTGCCCAGCGGCGTGCTGTCGTCGTGATCGGCTAACGTGCGCATCGATTCGAGGGTCACATCGTCCATCGGCTTCGCTAAGACACGCGCCAGCAAGCCATAAAAGTTGGCACGCAGGGCGTCTTCTTCGCCGATTTCAGTCCCCTCAGACCGCGTATTCTGGTGGTTTGTGGACAAGTCCACATGCCTCCCTCGGTGTTTCCTTACGGTGTTTGGCGCAACAAAGCGCCGACATCGCTTGCGGAATCATTATTTTCTTATAACGACGTTTCTTATTCGGCCCGTATTATCCTGCGCAGCGGGCTAATGTGTCAACTTGTTTCTACGTCAATTTACATTGTGCAGTGCGATAAAACCGTAACAAAAACAGGGTTTTATATCGCAACTATCCGGAACCATGCGGTTGATTTCAGACGCCCTCGTCTTCGCCATCGCCAATCGCATCCTCGTCGTCGACAATATCGACCGTTTCCGCTTCTGGTTCGGTTGATTCAGCCGCATCTTTCGGCTTTGAATCGTCATCTCCTTCAGCATCTTCGCCGTCAACGATCACGTCTTCTTCGTCTTCCGGATAAAACACCTTGCGGGCTTCGGGCGGGGTCATGTCTTTCAACTCTTGCTCGCTCAGATGACCGCGGCCGACTTTGTAATTGCCGACGAAGCTATCGATGAGCTTGTGGATGACATTAAAGTCATCGTCATAATCGTTGAGGCCGTCTCGGATATTGAAAAACGGGTCACGTCGCCACACGAGCCGCAAGGCTTTGCGCTTCAAAAAGTCGGGCACGCCTTGCTGCATAAACGGCGTCATATCGCTTTCTGCGGTGATGCTGTCCAGTGGCGGCAATCCGGCGACAATCTCGCGCTCTTCGTCGCTTAGGCTTTCCAGGTCCTCGTCCTCGATATCGTTCAACAAGTCGTCGCTGAGCGAAACATCGGCGCCCTCCGGACGCGCTTGGTCGAGGGCGTCCAGCGGCTCCATCGTCGCCGACGCCTGCACGTCATCACCTTCTAGCGGTGCAAGATGACCAATCCCACGGGTCAGACGGTCATCATCGTCTTCCACGTTGGGCGCTAACGGCGGCATCGCCGGCACGAAGTTGCGCACCCGTGCACCACCCGGCAGCTTCAGGGTTTCCGGTTCAGCTGTCGCACGCGCAATTTGCTCGACCTCGCGGTCTTTCAGCGCGGTCTTTTCTTCACGCTCTTCGGCGCCGCCTTTGCTTTTCAGCCGCGACCATCGGCTCAATCTGCCTTCAGCCATTGCCACCTCCTCCGCCGACGCGGCCGGGGCGTACGAAGTCGCCCTTGCGAGGATCGTATGATTTGCGTTTGCGCTTTTTGAACGGCACATCTTTGTGATGGGTGTCGCAAAACATTTTGACCCAGGCGGCGACATCCGGCGGCATCGGCACGCCTTCCACCAATTGATCGGTATTTTCGGTGTAGCGCTCGGCTTCAAACGGGCACGCGGTGACCAGGTGCACCAGCATTTCCGGATCGTCGGCTTCTTCGCCTGGGCTCAGCACGATGTAAATGTGCGGCTGCACATTCGACAAATTGACTTTATAGCCTTCGGTCTCACCGCGAAACAGTTCAAGTGGCATGGTGGCGGCATGGAAGTGCACCCAGCCATCACCCTCGCGCAGCTTCACCCATTCACTGTGCGGGTCTTTTGCCGGTGCACCCGGAAACGCGGCGACGGGCTGAAACGAATGATCCTGCCAGCGTGACTCGCTATCGCGTCGCTCGATCACCACGCCTAAGTTCATCACTTCGTGGATGTCCGGCTGTGCGGCTTCGACAAGGGCCAACAACTGTTCGGCTTCGGCCAGATTCTCAGGCTTGTTCACGTTGAAAAACGGATCCACCGGGTCGACCTCGAACGGTACGTGGGCGATGCCGATGCCGTCGGTCCAAGCGTCGATCTTGCGCATCCCGTCTTCGACCATGGCGCGGCGCAAGGTATCACGCAGCGCGACCGGCCAAACGCCAAACACCGGATGTGTCCGATCTCCGGTGATCGCGCACGACATCGGGGCTGTGCCGTTCAGCACCGGGGCCATCAATTTGGCGACCAAGTCGCTCGGCAAAAACGGCGCGTCGGTGGCAAAACTGACCACGTATTCACACTCAGGCAGGTTCGCCACGGCCCAATCCATCGCCGTCAGAACCCCGGCCAGCGGGCCTTGGTTGTCATCCAACACATCGGGCACCACCGGCAGGCCGTATTGATCGAAGCGCGCGGGATCGCCGTTGGCGTTCAAGATCAACTGGTGAACCTGCGGCTTCACCGTATTGATGACCCGGTCCAAGATCGGCTTGCCGCCCAAAGTCCGCAGCGGCTTGTCACCGCCGCCCATGCGCCTGGCCAAACCGCCGGCCAGCAGCACGCCGACAATCGGCTTCATGTAGGCATTGCGCATGCCGTATCCTCCAAAGGCCAGGTGATGTGATCGCCGAGCAAGTCGCATGGACGCGCTGCACCTTTGTTCTTGATGATCGCCGCACCGACCGGCGCGCGACCCAAATTTCCGTTCTCGCACATCAAAGGTACGTCCGATGATACCGCATGCAGTTCAAGCTGCTTCACCCGACGGATCAGCATCCCCTCGGCATGCACCAAGGCATACGGTTCGACGGGCGCATGATACCATGTCATCCGCGCAAGCGAGTCGGCGGCCATCGCTTGGTGGTGACGCACGTTTTTAAGGTCTTCGATAAAATGATGCCGTGCTTTCGGAGCATAAGCACCGTCGCCATAACTGCCCCGGTCATTGCGCAGCCAATACGTCAGACCGAGCATCGCCGTGATATGCTGATACATTCGGTCGATAAAGTTCTTGGTTTGCCCAACATAGATCGCCGTCACCTTATCGAAGCCGATTTCATAGATATACACGCTCGGCACCTGCAATGCGTCGGCGTCCGAAGGTGCCTCGTAGGCCATCGGCACAATCGGCCCGTGCCAGTCGAGCGTCAGGGTTTCGGGCTCGATCATTTCGCGGCGGCACCCTTGCGGTTCATGCGTTCGGGCTCATCTTCCATCGCGGCGGGGTCGCTGTCGAAGATGATTCGTTCTTCGCCGGCCAACGCAATAAAGCGTTTGCCACGTGCGCGCCCGATCAGCGTCAACCCAACCTGGCGTGCCAATTCGACACCCCACGCCGTAAAGCCCGAGCGCGAGCACAAGATCGGCATGCCCATCTGTACGGTCTTGATCACCATCTCCGACGTCAACCGCCCGGTGGTATAGAAAATCTTGTCGTGCCCGGAAATACCGTTCAGAAACATATAGCCGGCGATCTTGTCGACGGCGTTGTGACGGCCGACATCTTCCATATAAATCAATGGCTTGTCTTCGTGACACAACACACAGCCGTGGATCGCCCCGGCTTCCAGATACAAGCTCGGCGTGGTGTTGATGGTTTTCGTCAGGTTGTACAGCCAAGACGTTTTCAGCACCGTGTCTTTGTTCAGCTGGGCGGTCTCAAAGGTTTCCATGACGTCGCCGAAGACGGTGCCTTGCGCACAGCCGGACGTCAGCGTCTTTTTCTTGAGTTTATCTTCGTAGTTGGTTTCCCGCGCCGTGCGCACGACCACGGTTTCGATCTCGGCGTCGTATTCGATGCCGGTCACCTCGTCATCCGGGCGCAGCATGTTTTGGTTCAACAAGTAGCCGACGGCCAAGTAATCCGGGTGGTCACAGATGGTCATCATGGTGACGATCTCGCGCCCGTTCAGAAACAACGTCAGCGGCCGCTCGACGGTGACCCGGGTCTCGACGGTGTTGCCGTCCTGATCTACACCGCTGACGCGTTCGGTCAGACGCGGATCGACCGGATCTGGCGCGATCAGAAAACTGTCTTCACTCACGATGCACTCTCCCTCAGACCCCAAAATCAGGCCCGGCCACGGTTCTTATTGATTATGTGGTGGTGCGATCATCGGTAGCAAAGGGGTGGAGATCAAGCGCGTTTTCTCAATCGCTACCATTCCTGCATATTTATGTTTTAATATGCATATTTTACGGTTTATGCTCCAAATAGGCCTGTAAATTAACGGAATACTCAATGACGGACATTAGCGCCGCCTTCGCCACCGCAATTCAGTTGCTGATCACCCTCGACGCCAATTTGATCGAGATCGTCGGCCTGTCATTGCAGGTCAGCATCAGCGCGGTTGCACTGGCGACCGTGATCGGCTTACCGATGGGCGCGGCGTTGGCATTATTCAAATTTCCGGGCCGAGGCACGTTAACGGTGATGCTCAACGCGCTGATGGGGTTGCCGCCGGTTGTCGTCGGCTTGGTGGTGTACTTGCTGCTGTCCAGATCCGGCCCGCTCGGTGTGCTTGGACTGCTGTTCACACCGACCGCGATGATCATCGCCCAAGCGATTTTGGTAACGCCGATCATCGCCGCGCTGACCCGCCAGGTGGTCGCAGACTTGTGGGTCGAGTATGCGGAACAGATGCGTTCGCTCGGCGCAGGTCCGCTGCGTGCCGTACCGGCGCTTTTGTATGATGCGCGATTCACGCTGGTCACCGCTGTGCTGGCAGGGTTCGGGCGTGCGTCCGCCGAAGTCGGCGCGGTGATGATCGTCGGCGGCAACATCGATCATGTCACCCGGGTGATGACGACGGCCATCGCGCTCGAAGTCTCGAAGGGTGATCTGGCCTTAGCCCTCGGCCTCGGCATCGTGTTGATCGGCCTGTCACTCGCGATCAACGCCGCCACATTCACCGCCAAGCAACGTGCGGAGGCGGCATGGACCTGACCGCCCCCAACGCAGCCCCCAGCGCACATCGCGCCAGTGCAGCCAACACGATCCTGCCACTCCGCGTCGAAGGTTTGGCTTACGACGCAAACGGCCAGCGTCTGATTGACGGAATAACATTCACACTCGACGCCGGCCCCCGCACCGTAATCTTAGGCCCGAACGGCGCCGGCAAGTCTTTGCTGCTGCGGCTCTGCCACGGCTTGATTGCGCCCAGCGGCGGCACCGTCACCTGGCAAGGCGCCACCGGCAACGCCGATGCCGCCACGCATCAGGCGATGGTCTTCCAGCGCCCCGTACTGTTACGGCGCAGCGTCATCGCAAATGTCGTCTACGGCTTGAAGCTGAAAGGCACCCTCCGCGCCGAGCGCGCCGAGATTGCCGCCGACGTCTTGGCACGTACCGGCTTGGCCCGCTTCAAAGACACCCCGGCGCGCTTGTTGTCCGGCGGCGAGCAGCAAAAGCTGGCGCTCGCCCGTACCTGGGCATTGCGCCCGCAAGTGCTGTTTTTGGATGAGCCGACGTCAAACCTGGACCCGGCAGCGACCCATGCCGTCGAGAGCATCTGCCAGCATATGCACGACGAAGGCACGCGGTTGATCATGACCACCCACGACTTGGGTCAAGCCAAACGCCTCGCCGACGACGTGTTGTTCATCCACAAGGGCCGATTGCTTGAACACAGCCCCGCCAACGCATTTTTTGAGACCCCCGCGAGCGGCGAAGCCGCCGCCTTTCTGCGCGGCGATCTCAGATGGTAATTCTTTCACATAATGGAGAAATCATATGCGCTTCACAAAATCCTTGATACCGGTCATCGCAGCACTGCTGTTCACGCTGAACGCGCACGCCGCAGACGACAAATTCATCACCGTGGCGTCGACCACGTCGACCGCGAACTCAGGTCTGTTCGATGTGATCTTGCCGGTGTTCACCAAAAAGACCGGCATCGAAGTTCGCGTCGTTGCCGTCGGCACCGGCAAGGCGATCCGTTTGGCCCGCAGCGGCGATGCCGACGTGCTGTTCGTGCACCATAAACCGTCCGAGGAAAAATTCGTCGCCGACGGCATGGGCATGAAACGCTCCGACGTGATGTACAACGACTTTGTGATGGTTGGCCCGGCCTCGGACCCTGCCGGGATCAAAGGCAGTGAGACTGCCGAGGCCGCGCTCAAAAAACTCGCCGCCGCCAAGGCGCCGTTCGCGTCGCGGGGCGACGACAGCGGCACCAACAAAAAAGAACTCGGCCTTTGGAAAGCCGCCGGGATCAATCCGAAAACATCGTCCGGCACATGGTACCGGGAAACCGGATCGGGCATGGGGGCGACGCTGAACGTGGCATCAGGCATGAACGCTTACGCGCTGACCGACCGTGCCACCTGGCTGAAGTTTAAAAACAAAGGCGATCTTGCAATTTTGGTCGAAGGCGACCCGAAGCTGTTCAACCAGTACGGCATTATTTTAGTGAGCGCCGAAAAACATCCGCATACCAAAACCGCACTCGGCCAAAAGTTTATCGACTGGATCATCGGCGCCGAAGGTCAAACCGAAATCAGCAACTACCAAATCCTCGGCAATCAGGCATTCTTCGCAAACGCCAAACCGGGGTCATAAAATTATCAGCAGCACCACCGCCGCCCAGCCCCGCAACCGCGACGCCCCGGAATGACCGCAGGTGATTCCGGGACACTAGGGCGTCACCATCAGGCCCCAGCCATCACTCTGCAATTCTGAGAAATCGCATAAAAATACACCCGGCTGTAGAAGCATTCTTTCCATTTCAGATTAGGGGAATAGGTCAGATGGCTGACCCAAAACTCCTTCACAATTCGCTTCGTCGAAATACTATGCCGCTCAATGAGATAACATGTTGCGTTCTTTTTTCCGGGTGCAGCCCGGAAAAAAGAATTGAGGGGCGTAAATGAAAACTTTTGTATCGAAACAGTTTTTGGCCAAATCTGGAATCGCGCTGATCATCGGCGCTGTTCTAGTCGGGGCAATCGTATTTCATACCGCCGAATTGAAAAATCGACTCAATCGCACGCAAGCCAGTTGGTCTGCGTTCAGCGAGCACGCCGCCCCCCTCAACGAACACCTCGCGGACTTGAGCCAAGCTTTGGGCTATGGCGGCTTCATTCATCATTTCAAAAATTATATCCTGCGCCGTGACCCCGTTTACGCGACACAGGCGTCTCAGAGCCTTACTCAAGCGCGCGAAGCCTTGAAATCCCTCGAAAATGCGCTCGAGTCGTCGCCGACAACAAGTGGCGCGACCGGCGAGGTTTGGGCAATTCGCCAAATCCTGAATTCATACCGCGAAAAATTTGATGCGGCGCTCCTGCAATCCAAAGACATGTCGGCCCAAGCATTAGATGACATCGTCCAGATCGACGACGATTTGGCGTTGGCATCGCTGAATGTTTTAACGGACCTCATTAAAAGCGAGTTCGCTCAACGCCGTACTGATAGCGATAACAATATCACGGACTTTAGTAACGAAATCAGTATCGACTTTGCCATAGCGCTACTTGTACTTATCGCAACCGGCATCGCCATTTGGTTGCTGCGCCGCATGGAACGCATGAACGAGCAGGTATTGGCTGCCAAGTCTCAAGTCGATCTGCTGATTGATGATGCCCCAGAAGCAATGCTTTTCGTCAATAATGACGGCATTATTCTACGCTGCAATACCGAAGCGGTAACCTTATTCGAATACGACCAACACGAATTGGTCGGGATGTGCATTGAAAAACTACTCCCCAAAGACTTACGTAAACGACATGTTCATCATCGCGCTTCATTCCAGAGCAAGACCGGTCGCCGACAGATGGACGAGGGCGCAGAATTGCAGGCGATGACCAAGTCCGGGCGTTTGGTTTATGTTGAAATTTCACTGAACCATTCCGAATTCGACGGCAATCAATTAACCATTGCGGCGATACGTGACGTGTCCATGCAGCGAAAAATCGCCCACGAATTGAGTAATGCCCGTGCCCAAGCCGAGAATGCCAGCGAGATGAAATCGGCCTTCCTCGCAAACATGAGCCATGAAATCCGCACCCCGCTGACCGGGCTGCTGGGTATGGCCGAGTTGTTGGAAATGACCGACCTTGACGACAAGCAAACCAAATTCATACGTACCCTAAAGCAATCGGGTCGCCACTTGGAGACCGTGCTGAATGACATCTTAGATTTATCTAAACTTGAAGCCGACCGTATGGAGCTGTGTGTTGAGCCATTTGATATCGCACAGCTTACCGATACCGTGCAATCGGTCTACGGCGCGATCGCCACAGGCAAGCAGATCGAGTTCAAATTACAAATTGCCGATGAGATTCAAAATCGTGAAATTTATGGCGATGTCGATCGAATACGCCAAGTGGTCATGAACTTGGTCGGCAATGCGCTCAAGTTCACACAATCTGGCGGTGTCGAGGTCATGGTGTCACTTCACCGCAATCCGACCAATCGAATGGACACCCTGCGCATTGCGGTTCATGACACGGGCATCGGCATTCCAGAGAATGCCTTGTCCGATATCTTCAATCCCTTCACGCAGATTACCCACAAGCGCACGCGCAATAACGGCGGCACCGGCCTTGGGCTCAGCATCTGCCAGCGCATGGTCGAAAAAATGAACGGCACCATTGCAGTCACGAGCACGCTCGGCGAGGGATCCGTATTCACCGTCAACATCCCCGTTAAGACTGCCGTCGCAACCCCCAACTCGACGGCGGAAGCCAGCACGACCGCACCCAAACTGCGCCTGGTCGAACCCATCAAGATGAGCATTTTGGTTGCCGACGATAACGAAACCAATCGCCATCTTATCGATGCGATGACAAAGGCTTGGGGCTATGAGGTCGAGTTTGCGTGTGATGGTGCCGAAGCGATGGCGAAAATCAAGGCAAAGGCTTACGACGTGATTTTGCTCGATATCCATATGCCGAAAATGGACGGGCGCGAGGTTGTCGTATGGGCAAGATCGGCCGGGTGCATAAAAGGACGGGTATACGCATTTACAGCCGACGTGATGACCGAAAGCATCAACGAATACCGCATGCAAGGGTTCGACGGCTATGTCTCAAAGCCGGTTGACTGGCAAGCGTTGCACAGCCTTTTTGAAGGCGAACCCCCAGCCGATACGCGTAATACATCCGTCGCGGTATTCGCCGCCAGGCGTGCTTAGTCCAGCGTAAAGCCGACCGGCCAATACGCGCAGCTTCATCTTCAATTCTAACAACGGAAATCAAATCAACGACTCTTACCAAGGCATTGTAACTATTAAATTAATTTAATTCTTACACGGGAAAATTTGCAGATATTCGTTGATTTGATGCATCATAACGGCTATATCTGTGCGATGGAAAAATACAAACCAAGGCCTGGGGTCTAAGCTCCTCCGCTTTTTGCGGTAAAAGCTTACGTGGCGCGCTCATTGTTTTGATCGCGCCAACGTTGTTCCATACATTTTTTGCCAAGATAAGAAAAATTTTCGTAGACGCGGACATCTTCATGCTGATCGCGAAGCCGTTGAATACGCCCTTCCATCGTCAAATATAAACCTTGTATCCAACCGCCGAACAGCGCTTCGATATCTACAAATCGCGCCATATCCCGCCTCACGAGAACACCCATTGTTTCACAAAAATCAATCGCCGGAATAGCGTTTTGAAACGAGATCGGGTATGCAGCTTGTAATCTTGGAACGATGCCCTTGATGTGCAAAAAGATAGGCTGCAAATCTTCGTGCGAACGAGCATTCTTTACAGCATCGGGAAATTCTTTTTCTACAAGCTCTAAGATGGTTCCGGTCAACGCATCGGCAGACTGACGTGCATATACAAAATCGGTCGCACGATACCGCTCATCCATCTTAAGCAGAATATCTGTCCAATGTTAGTTTTGCGACACCCCCAACTGCCTGCTCGCAAAGAAAAACGAGAAGACTGCCAGTCCTGCGAGTAGAACGCTCGCCCAAAAATATAAAAGCTCCGTTTTGCCCCGATAATCAAATTTACCATCGGTGCCCATTTCATTTGGGCCAAGCCCATCAAAATAGAAAAAATAGCTCCATACGAGAAGTACCAACATACTCCCTGCGAAAAACACCGGCCAAGGCTTAAGCCAATATGCATTCATGGACTTATATTACGCTAAAAAACTTTTTCAATTCAATTTCAAATTGAACCGCCGGCGATCAATCTTCGATGAAGTTAACTTCGACTTGGCCCAGTGCGCCAAAATCGCCGATCACCTGATCGCCGGGTTTGACTGGGACGACGCCAGTCATGGTGCCGGTGGTGATTATGTCGCCGGCTTTGAGTGGCCTGCCGATCCGCGCCGCTTCGCCCGCTGCCCAAACCAAGGCGGTGACGGGGTCGCCCATCACCGCCGCACCGGTGCCGGTGTTGCCGCGCTCACCATTCACCACGGCGCAGGCATCGACGGCGCTTAAATCCATATCTCGCCAGCCGCGAATTTCGGGCCCGCGCACCAGAGCGACGTTGAATGAAAAATCGCTGATCAGGATCGCCGGGCCGGCAGCCTTGACGCCGCCTTCGAAACGGCAGCCGACAACCTCGATCCCGATGCGTGCCGTCTCGGTTGCGGCCAAAACCGCATCCCGTGCCGGACTGATGCCGAAGTCACAATCACCGGCCATCACGAAGGCGATCTCGCATTCAATCGCCATCCCCTGATTGGGGCGTGCGACGCATGTCGCGCCCGGCTCAAAAATGTGTTCCGCGAATACGGGACCCAACGACGGGCCATCGACACCAATCAGGTCTTGCGCCACGGCGCTGGTGGCGGCGATCTTCCAACCCGCCCGCGTCAGGCCCGCCGCATCGGCAGCCGCCATTTGCACCGCGTAGGCTGCGTCCCGACCGACCACATCTTTGACCGCGTCGCGGGGCAACAGGCTGCCGTTTTCGCGGGCCTGCCAGATACCCTTGGCGAGCGCAGTCACTTGATCGGCGGCGCTATCCATTATAGCCGTCCACCGCAATCAGGACGCTGTCGGCGGACGCTTGGCGCATCGCCAGCGGCTCCGCGTATTCATCGGATGCGTGCCAGGCTTTGGCTTGATCCAGCGACGGAAACTCGATCACGACGATGCGCGGATATGGCATAACGCCCTCTAAAACATCCGTCTCGCCGCCGCGCACGATGTACTTGCCGCCATACGGTTTCAACGTATCGGGCACCCGGGCCTGATATTTCTTAAAAGCTTCGGGGTCGGTGATGTTGACCTGGGCGATCATGTAAGCGGGCATGGGGTTTCCTCGGATCAAATGAATGTTGTATCCGACATAGCATTATCACCCGCCGGCGTCCGCACTTTTTCAAGAAGCCCTTTCACCTAGCCTCCCCCCTTAGTGGGGGAGTGGGGGAGAGGGATTTTTTCGTTAGCCGCCGGTCATCGACATGTGGCGGCCGACGGCGGGGGCGTCGCCGCGGCGTTCAATTGCGAAATCGTGGCCTTTCGGCTTGCGGCCGATGGCCTCGTTGATCGCGGCCTCGAGAACGGAATCGTCATCAGAGGCACGTAGCGGCTTCATCAGGTCTGCGGCATCGTCTTGGCCCAGGCACATAAACAATGTGCCGGTACAGGTCAGGCGCACACGGTTGCAGCTTTCGCAAAAATTATGCGTCAGCGGCGTGATGAAACCGAGCTTTTGGCCGGTCTCGGCAATCTCGGTATAGCGGGCCGGCCCGCCGGTCCGATACGGGATTTCGGTCAGCGTCCAGCGCGTTTCAAGATCGCGACGGACTTGCGACAGCGGCAGATATTGATCGACCCGGTCTTCGCCGATCTCGCCCAGCGGCATGGTTTCGATCAACGTCAGATCGAAACGATTCTCGCCGCACCAGCGGATCATGTCGTCGAATTCGTCGGCGTTCAGATGCTTAAGGGCGACGGCGTTGATCTTCACCTGCAAGCCGGCTTTCTTGGCAGCGGCCAGGCCGTCCATCACTTGCTCAAGCCGGCCCCAGCGGGTCGCCTGGCGGAATTTTTCGGGGTCCAAGGTATCGACCGAGACGTTGATGCGTTTCACACCGGCAGCGACCAAATCTTCGGCATATTTTGGCAACTGGCTGCCGTTGGTGGTCAAGGTCAACTCGTCGAGCGCGCCGGTATCCAGGTGCTTACCCAAATTGTTGATCAGCGTCATGATGCCGCGACGGACCAACGGTTCCCCGCCGGTCAGACGCAGCTTGCGCACACCCTTGCGGATAAACGCGCCGCACAGGCGCTCGAGTTCTTCCAAGGACAGCACGTCGCGTTTAGGCAGAAACGTCATGTCTTCGGCCATGCAATACACACAGCGGAAATCGCAGCGATCGGTAACGGAGACGCGCAAATAGCTGACGTGACGACCGAACGGATCGATCATCGGCGCTTCGGCGGCGACCTTGTCAGGCTGATTGAGCGGCGTGGTGCCATCCATAATGCTGTCTCCCTCCGTACTACTTAGTCATTCTGGCGCAATTTGTCGATATCAGGGACGTTTTCGCCCATCACGCTTCGCCGTCGGTCAGACCCTTTTTGACCATGTCTTGTTTGGCTTTTTCCCGAAGCGTCTCGCGTTCGCGCAAATAGTCGTCGGTGGTGCGCGGGATCGGCACGGTGCCGTGCGCCAACGGATTGTCTTCGTTGGTGGTCATTTCCACGACGCGACAGTCTTCGCACATTTTCAGGCGATCCAACTTGCCCGGGCCCTGGAACATGGTGTGACCGGAAAGCTTTTCCGTCAGGTGCGTCAGCGAGGCCTGGGTCGCGAACGGCTTCCCGCAGCGAATGCACAAGAACGGCTGTTCTTCTTTGATCACCTGCGCGGTGTGTGCGTCGTCGCGGAAGTTCAGGCGCGGCGTCAGCGAGATGACTTTTTCCGGGCAGGTGTTTTTGCACAACCCACACTGTACGCAGGCATCTTCGGAGAAGCTGAGTTGCGGCAGGTTTTCGTTGTCTTTGAGCGCACCTGTCGGACATGCACCGACGCAGGCCAAGCATAACGTGCAGCCATCGGTATCCACATTGACGGTGCCGAACGGCGCGCCCGCAGGTAGTGCAATTTCGTCGGGCTGCTGGGGGGCCTTGCGGTGCAAGGCATCCAGCGACAACCGCAGCACCGAGCGTTTACGCCCGGCACCGACCACGTCGCCGCTTGGGATCGCCGTTGGAACGGTGACGTCATGCAGGGCCGCTTCAAGCTGATCGGGGTCGTCGGCTTCGATCAGGCGCACGCGCCCTGCCCCGTAGCCGAGGCCTTCGGTGATCGCATCAATGATGCCGAATTCGTTGAGCAAGGTGTTGCGGTCTTCGCGCTTTTTCGGCGGCAGCAAGATTGCCACTTCGGATATGCCGAGCGACAACGCCAACAAAATGCCGTCGATGCCGACTTGCGTCGCTTGGTTGACGGTGAACGGCAATACGTTGCCGGGCAGGCCACGTCCGTGACGGGCCGACAGCGCAATCGCATCGCGGCCAAACACATCGTCATGGATCAGCAACACGGCGTCACGGCCGCCGGCTTTAAGGTACGTGCCGACCAAGGCGCGCAGTCGGGCACTCATACCGTCGCCGCCGGGCAAGCTATATTTCGCCGCGCCCGTCGGGCATACCACCGCGCACAAGCCGCAACCGGCGCAGGCATAGGGATCGAACTTTACTTTATCGCCGTTCGGCACAATCGCGCCCGTCGGGCAGATGTCGAGGCATTTGGAACAGCCGACGATCTTACTCGACGCGTGCGCGCAAATGCCCGGATCGTAGTCGACGTAACGCGGCTTTTCGAACTCACCAACCATATCGGTGAGCGTGAACAGCGCTTCCATCACCAACGCCGGATTGCCGGGATCGGGCTGAAAGTAGCCGTCGCGTTTTTCCGGTGCCGGAAACAGCGGCGTGCCGCCGCGCAAATCCAAAATCAGATCGCAGGTCGACGTGCCGACCTCGCCCAAGCCGGTAAATTCAAGTTTCGATTTCGATGACGGCACAGTAGGGCGGAAGTTTTCGACCCGCACCTCGAACTGACCCAACCGACCCGATGCACTTTTGATGTTCCCCATGAACACCGGCACATCCATCACGGCGGGTGGTTCGACATCGGCGCCACCTTCCAAGATCACCGACACGTCCATCCGGTCGGCGAGTTTGCGGGCGGCATCGAGGGCTGCGTCATCTTTGCCCAGCACCAACACGATGCCGGTTGAAATCATGCTGACCGACGACGCATCGGGCATATCAAGCGCGCCCTCGTTCAACAGCGCGGCCATCTTGGCAATGACGTTTTTGTCAGGATTTTTGGCAGCCTCGGACCAGCCCGCGCGCTCGCGAATATTCACGAACGCGGCTTCCGGCGCGGCGGCACCCATGTCCTCCAGGGCGTCCAAAAACAGCGGTGCTTCCTGCGTGCAGGCGACCAACAGCTTGTCGGCCTTGCCGGCTTCATCGGTGAAACGATCCAACTCGACCCGGCACAGGTGGCGGGCGACTTTTAAGGCGCCGTCGCCGCCGGCAGCTTTGGCCAGCGCGTCAGCGTCGATGCTCATGGTGTCCTCGCACGAACAGACGAGGACCTCCTTACCGTGGAGTTTCATATTTCGTGTCTTCTCCCAATGGTCACACCGGATACCCGGTGTTCACGTTCGAGGCCCTGTTGCTTTTTGATATGGAGCGCCCGACGGGGCATTGATACCCAATATTGGCTGGAAATAAAGTCCCACGATGTGTACGGGTTTATGATGAAAGATTTAATGACCACCAAAGAGGTCGCGGTGTATCTCCGCCTGAAAGAGCGCAAGGTCTATGAACTTGTCGCGGCCGAGGAGATTCCGTGCACCCGCGTGACCGGCAAGTGGTTGTTTCCAAAGCATTTGATCGATCTTTGGCTGGCGCGCTCGTCGACGTTCCCGGATATCGAGGCAACCCACGCCACCCCCCCGCCGCCGGTCATCGTCGGCTCTCACGATCCGCTGTTGGAGTGGGCGGTGCGCCAGGCTGAGTGTAATCTGGCGTTGATGCCGGGCGGCAGCCTGGATGGGCTAGAGCGGTTTTCCCGGGGCGAAGCGGTGGCCGCGGGCATGCACATCGTCGATCTGGTGGATGGCGGCTACAACGTCTCGCACGTGATCGAGTCGACCGCCGGTATGGACGCGGTGCTGATCGAGTGGGCGTGGCGCGAACAGGGGTTGATCGTCGGCAAAGGCAATCCGATGCACATCACATCTTTGGCCGACGCCGTCGCGGGCCGCGCCCGATTCGTGGTCCGCGAGCCGCAGGCCGGCAGCCGCGTGCTGTTCCAGCACCTGGTGTCCGAAGCCGGGATCGAGATGAAAGATATCGATATCCTGGCTGATGAAGCGCGCTCGGAATCCGAACTTGCGCTGGCGGTTCTGGAATTTCGCGCCGAGACCGGTTTGGGCGTGCGCGCCGCCGCTCAGCAAGCGGGTCTCGATTTCATTCCGCTGCACCGCGAGCGTTACGACCTTTTGGTGCGCCGCCGTGATTTCTTTCAGCCGCCGATGCAGGCTTTATTGACGTTCGCGCGCAGCGACGCATTTAAAGCGCGGGCAACGGCGCTCAGCGGCTATGACATTTCCGGCCTCGGCACCGTGCATTTCAATGCACCTTGACGTGCTGTCCCCCGCGCGGCATGAAAAGACATCATGACAGATACAAAAATCACTGCCGAAGACTTCCTCGCCGCCGCCGCCCGCGGTGACGTGGAGACGGTGCAAGCTGGCCTCAAGGCAGGCCTCAGCGCCGATAGCGCCGATGCCTATGGCAACACCGCCCTGATGATGGCATCCGCCCGTGGCCAACGCGACGTGGTGCAGGCGTTGATCGATGCCGGCGCCAATGCCGGCCACAAAAACAAATACGGCCTCGGCCCGCGGCAATGGGCCGAATGGGCTGAAAACCAAGGCCCGATCCGCCAGCTTTTGGGCTAGGGTTGTCGCTTTAAGATCCCGGATTTGACCTTCAGTCATTCCGGCAAACCACCCAGTTTTCTTCTCCGTCACCTCCGCGCAAGCGGGGGTCCATGGCGGACATGGATTCCCGCCGACGCGGGAATGACGGAACATTGGGATCGTCTCAGAATTCTCTCTCGGGCTTCCCGAACAACAGGCGGCTGATCAAGCTCATCGCAGAGACGATGAACAAAATTCGGACGATGTGGTGGGTCGACACGAAGGCGGTGTCGATGTGCATGGCCAGGCTGATCAAGGTCATCTCGGCAAGACCGCCCGGCGCGAAGGCGATCCACAAGGCATTATAGTCCAAGTTGGTAATCGCATGCAGCGCGGATGCCGCACCTAACGCCATGCCCAATGTAATCGCCGCCCCGATGATGCCGATGCCGACCGGATTAATCAGCTGACGATGGCTGACGCCGACGAAACGGCAACCAACCGTGGTGCCGATCACGATCTGCGCCAAGTTCACCAATTCGCCCGGCGGCTGCGCTTTGGTGAAGCCAAAAAAGTGCACGCAGGCACTGACCACCATCGGCCCCAAAATGGCGGCGGCGGGCACCTTAATGGCGCGGGCCCCGGCATAGCCGACAATCGCACACGTGACCAAGATCGCGCCATCCATCAGACCCAAATCCCCGACCGAGCCCATGGGCGATACGGCGGGCGGGGTATAGCCTTCGAAGACACGGAAATAAATCGGGATCAGCATCACCGTGAACATGACACGGGTTGCGTGGATCAACGAGATCGAGCGCACATCGGCGCCATAGGCCTCGGCGATCAAGACCATCTCGCCGAAACCACCGGGCGTTGCTGACAAGATCGCTTCGCGCCGCGGCATACCGGCGAAGCGCTGAAATCCCCACGCCAGAAGACACGTCACCAACACCACGAACACCAGCAACACCGCAATCGACAACAGCCAACTGGACAGGTGATTGGCGATATCGGGCGTAAACGCGCTGCCCAGCATAACGCCCAGCACGGTGATCATCACCGCCCGGCCCTTCCCCGGCCCTTGCAGCCGCACACCGGTGATCGCAGCACCGGCGGTAAAGATCATCGCGCCGATCATCCACGCCAGCGGGATGCCGAGCTGAGAAAATACCCAGCCGCCGAAGCAGCCCCACAACATGGTGCCGGCAACCCAAGGCGCGCGCTTTTTCCAGTTTCGCGTGTCCGGTTTATCCGGTCGCGTTTCTGCGTCTTCGTATCTGCTCACGCGCTGAATTGTTCCTTCAGGACTCGTTCTTCGAGATTATGCTCGGGATCGAATAAAAGCTGCGCCACATGTTGGCGATCTTGGGTGACCGTCACGCTGACGACGTTCCGCACTTCGTTAAAGTCAGCGGTTGCACTGACGGTGCGGTCCGTCGGCTCGATCACCTCGAAGGTGATTTTTGCTTTCGACGGCAGCAGAGCGCCGCGCCAGCGTCTGGGCCGAAACGCACTGATCGGGGTCAACGCCAAAAGCTCGGTGCCGATGGGAATGATCGGACCACTTGCGGATAGGTTATACGCCGTGCTGCCGGCGGACGTTGCGACCAACACGCCGTCGCAGCTCATCTCATCAATACGAGGAATGTCGTCAACGATGATCCGAATCTTCGCCGCTTGGCGGGTTTCGCGCAACAACGATACCTCGTTGATCGCCAACTCCGTATGTTGACGGCCATCGATATCGATCGCGGTCATTTTCAGCGGGTGCAGTTCGATCAACTGCGCACGGTTGAGCCGCGCCTTGAGGTCGTCCTCGTCGAACGCGTTCATCATGAAACCAACCGAACCCCGATTCATGCCGTAGATCGGCACATCCAGATCGAGCGTGTCATGGATCGTGTGCAGCATCATCCCATCACCGCCCAGCGCGACGATCACGTCGGCATCCTTGGGCGCGGTGTCGCCGTATTGCCGAACCAGCGACGCCTTGGCGTTCTCGGCTTCCGGCGTGGGTGCGGCGAGAAATGAGATCGCCTTAAAAGTCATGGAATTGTTCCCCTTGTGATGAGCAGACTACCCGCTCGGCCCGATCATTCAAAGAGGATATGCGCGAAGGTGTTGTGCCTCGATTTCCGCGTCCGCAGGCAGTCATTGTTGCGGCATCAGCGCGCGACGCTCGACGAACCGAAAGCTGACGGCATCGGTGCCCTGCAACACAATCAACTCAATCGCCGCCACAAGGGTTTCGGTGAGCGCGGTTTCCAAGTCGATCAACGCATAGCCTTCAACACGCGCCCGCATCGGCGGCGCCATCTCGGCACGGTCCAGCCTGAGCGCTAAAAAGCGTCGGTTGTCGATCTCGGCGACACCCGCCACGGTGCCTTCGATGCGCAGCGGCACCGGACCTGCGTCACGAAACAGATCGCCGAGGTCGCGGCGCAACACCGTCAACCGCATGCCGCTGGATAGTCCCGCCTGCGGCATTTCACTGATCAGGCCCAACAATGGTTGCAGCGCTTCCAGCAGCTCGGCACGGGCTTCTTTTTCGCGCCATGCCTGTGCAGGCCCAGCGCTGTCATCCGGCCCGATACGTCCGGATGCGCGTTGAAACGGCGGGATCTCGCCGGTATCGATCAAGCCGCGTCCAAGCACCCCGAATTGCACCCGGTGCGCGCGGGTATCCAAGGACGGCATGTTGAGCTCGATGCGACGGAACCGCCCCAAGGGTGTGAGCTGCGCCGTGATGGTGCCGGCATCGCCTTGCGTCGTTACCTTCGGCCCCAAGGTAAATATGGTTGCGGCGCGGGTCAGCATCGCCACGGGCCCTTCTTCGCCGGGCGCAATCTCGATCTTGCCGGTGGCCCGCATGTTGTAGAGCCCGGGTGCCTTTTCCGGCCCCCACGTGATGTCAGTGATAAAATCCCGTGCCGTTGCTTTGCCATACGAGAGCATCGCATTGACCGGCGCTTTCAAGGGCTCGATCCGATCCGGAAACGGCAGCAAGATCACCTCATCGCTAGCGGCGGTTGCTTGCGCCAACGCGAGCGGGCTTTGCAACACCAAGGCGCCGAGCAACACGGCGGACATCGTTCCGATCAGCTTCATCACAGGATCACCACATTTCGCACCACAATCGCAATGCCGACGACCAAGATGGCAAAAAAGAACACGCGGCGAAACCGGTCTTCGGACATCTTTGCCCGTAATCGTTGGCCGAGTGCCATCCCGATCAACGCCGGCACGACGCCGAACATCGACTGCCCGCCGAGATCGACACTCAACAAGCCGTGCCCGCCCAGCATCAAGCCGAGCGCTAACGTCGACAACGTGAATAAAATACCCATCGCCTGCACCAACTGATGGCGGTCCAACCCAAGGGCTTGCAGATACATCACGCCGGGCACCACGAACGAGCCGGTCATGCCGCCGATCGCCCCGTTGATGCCGGCGGCGGCCACACCCAACGACGTCACATGTTGGGATGGCATGTGTAGGCGCACGCCGCGCAAACTGATCACGGCGTAAATCACCAGAACGACGCCCAGCAACGCCGTAAGCAGATGCGCATCGACCCGCACCAACACCTCGCCCCCGAGCCATACGCTGACGGTGGCGACGATAAAAAACAGCCACAGGCGGGAGACCAGATCGCGGAGATGCCCACCGACCACCCCTTGCCAAAAGTTGGTGACAAATGAGGGCACCAGCATCAACGCCATCGCCCCCGGCAGGTCGGTCACGAGAACCAACAAACCCAGGCTGACCGTCGGCAGCCCCAGCCCAATGACGCCTTTGACCGTGCCAGCCAACAAAAACACGCCCGCGATGATGATGAGCAACACTGGATCAAACATCCCGCAGTGTTTCCGCCCACGGCGCCACGGTCAATGTCATACAGGGTTGAGCCCCCCCCCCTACCCCCCCCCCCATATTGGGGGGGGGGGCCAACGTAAGAAATTAATCCGGCGGCCTTGTTCGGCGTATCGTAAAACCGCGCGACCGATGCGTAAATTTTTCAAATATTGGTCGGCGGTGTTCATAGGGGTTCGGCCTTCGCTGAGCGCGGCAAGCACACCGGCGCACAGTAGATACACGCAGTCGCCCCCGTAGCCGGTGTTTTGCCATTCGTAAGACAAAGGTGTCTCGGTATTTTCGCCATGCGGACGAAGATACAAGGCGCCGTCACCGTCGAGGCGCACCACCGCGTCGGCACCTTCGAGCCACATCTCACCCATGGTCAAACGACGGTTTTCGGCGGCGTGATCGACCAGCCGATTACCGTCGATGAGCGCACGCACTCCGCCTTCAAAACCAAGCACCACCAACCCCGCGTCTTCGCCTTTGATCGCCGGGTTGAGACGGCGAAGGTCCGCAAACACATATGTCGGCTCGCCCAGCAAATAGCGGAACACGTCGATGATGTGCACCAAGGTTTCGTGCACCAAAAAGCGCGGCATATCTTGGAAATACGGCTGACGCGCAAGGTACGCGTCCGGCCCCTGCCCGTCCCCCGGACGCAGCCGGAAGGTGCCCTGATACACCGCGCCGAGGGCGCCGGTATCCAGCGCATGTTTGATTTCGCTGTACCACGGCATGTAGCGGAAATTTTCGTGCACGATCAGCGGTACGCCGGTCTGGGCGGCCAAAGCGGCGGCCTCGGTCGCACCAACAAGGCCACCGCAGAACGGCTTTTGGCAGATCACCGGAATCCCGGCGGCCAAAGCGATACGTATAAAATCCAAATGCGTCGACGGCGGCGTGACGATGTCGATCAGGTCGGGCCTGGTCGCGGCAACCATCGCTACAAAGTCATCAAACACTTGGCAGCCGGGAAACTGCGCCGCGACTGAAGCGGCAGACGGGGCATCCAGCGAACAAATGCCGACGACCTCAACATCCAGTCTAGCCCATGCGTCGAAATGAAACTGACTGAAGAAACCGGTGCCCGCGACGGCAATCCGCATCGTCATGTCTGCCCCAAGCTGCGCAGTTGTTTCGATTGCAGCCGCCCCAACACAAGCTGACCGATGATCGCACCCAGCAGCGCCATGAGCATATCCGCCTGGGTATCCCATGGGTCCCCTTGGGTTCCCAAAAACGCCGTCGCATTTTCATCCAATATGATCGCCGTCCACCATTCGATCATCTCGTAGAACGCGCTGAACGCGAGCGGCATGCAAACCGCAATAGCAAACACCAGTTTACCCGGCTTGAGGGGCGTACAGCGCAACAGCACTTCGCGGGTCAGCAACGCCGGGCCGAATCCCTGCGCCACATGGCCGATCCGATCGTAATGATTACGGGAAAAATCGAACGCGTCTTGCAGCCAAAATCCGATCGGCACTTCGGCATAGGTATAATGCCCGCCGATGATCAAAATCAGCCCATGGACAAATGCCGTCCATAGCAAGACACGGGTCAGGGTAAAGCGCGTGCGGGTGACCCACATCAACGGCGCGGCAATCAACACCGGCAGCACTTCGAAAAACCACGTCAACGCATCGGTGGGCGCAACGGCGGACAGCCCCAAGGCCAGCCCCCACATCACCATCACCGCCCCGAGTTCGCGCGTCGTCGACATGAGGGGAGTATAGGGGGCCGTTCTGGAATTAATCCAACGGAAAGAAAGGCCGCGTCACCCCCGCGCAGGCGGGGGTGACGGATATTGTCCCGGTCAGCGCCGTGCAACCGGAATATCGAACAGCTCGCGTGCGGCCTCGTGGTTGGCGGCGGACCGGGTGATGCCGATGTCGCGGAGCCGCTCGTCGCTCAAACCGGCCAACTGATTGCGCTCGCGGCGAATCCGCAGCGCCAACAGAACAAACCGGGCCAATGGGCCGAAAACGGCGCCGAGGCCAACGGCATGGATGGAACGCTCAAGGGGGTGAACTAACTCGGTCATGTCGATCTCCAATACAAAAAGGGTGTGGTCAAAGAGCACGAACAATCGACCTACCGACACCCGAAAGCCGGGTTTTTGCGGGGACGACGGTTCGTCGTTGCAAACACCCTCGCAAATACACTTGCATTAGAAAATCGAATTAGTATTATGTCTGTCATTATGAATGCTAATTCAAAGAATGAACGACCTGCCTTGCCGCTCCGCAACATCGACGTCGCGGTGGCGCGTGCTTTTGTGGCGACCGCCGAGACCGGCAGCATGACCGGCGCGGGGCGATTGCTGAACCTAACGCAGGGAGCAATCAGTCAGCAGATCAAGCGGCTTGAAGAACTGCTCGACAAAAACCTGTTCGAGCGCGATCACCGACATTTGACACTGACGGTCGAGGGCGAGCGATTGTTGCTGCACGCGCGCCGGCTGATTTCCTTGAACGATGAAATTTGGGGCCTGATGAGTGCGCCCGAAGTCGAGGGCACGGTGCGCCTTGGCGTGCCGCGCGATATCATTCGTCCGTTCATGCCACCGATCCTGCGCGGCTTTAACGATGCTTGGCCGCGGGTTCAAATTGATCTGGTGTGTATGTCGTCGCCGAAACTCAAAAAAGCATTGGGCGAAGGCGAGATTGATTTGGCGCTGACCACGGAAACCGAAACCCCTGCGGGCGCCGAGCGCTTGGTCGCTGAGGATTTGGTGTGGATTGGCGGGCGCGGCGGACGCGCCGTTACCGAAACCCCCCTGCCGGTTGCCATCAACGATGCCACCTGCACCTTTCGCGCTGCCATGGTCGAAGCGTTGGAGCGCGACGGTCGCGACTGGCGCATGGTCGGCCCGCTCGGCAACAACGACGCCTTGCTGGCGACGCTGGA
>Ga0129324_10000289_pt1 | contig 36589 bp, 33 predicted proteins | sample CPBDNA_7_FD_96879 | JGI IMG/M metagenome (GOLD analysis project Ga0129324, IMG submission 96879) | Freshwater to marine salinity gradient microbial communities from Chesapeake Bay, USA - CPBay_Spr_15_0.2_DNA | ecosystem: Environmental > Aquatic > Marine > Coastal | place: USA: Chesapeake Bay...
CTGTAATATGGTGTGTCCAGAGTAATAATAAAAATATAAAAAAAAAAAATTTATATGAAATTAATATTACTGGTTTAATAAAAATAATGGATTTTTTAAAGACTATCAAAATTAAAAAATTTATTTTTTTTTCATCGGGAAGTGTTTACTCTAAAAGCAAAAAAAAACTTAGCGAACATTCAAAGATAAATTTAGATGATTATTATAGTTTTGTTAAAATACTTGGTGAAAAAATTTGTCAGATTTATAGCGAATCAAATTTATTTGACTTAATTATTCTTAGACCATTCACTATTTATGGAAAAAATCAAAAAAGTAGACTTATATATAATTTAATTTTTAATATTAAAAATGAAAATAAAATTTATTTAGAAGGAAAAGAAGGTATAAAATTATCTACTATCTTTGTTGATGATATACCTCAAATAATTAAATACTTAATTCTTAATTATACACCTCATTATTCTGTATTTAATTTATCTAGTCCATTTAGTTATAGTGTAAAAAAATTTTGTGAATTAATTGCAAATAAGTTCAATAAAGATGTTAAGATTTCCACAAGTAAAACAATAAATAAAAATCTTATATCAAAAAAAAATATTTTAAATAAAAAATTTAAATTTTTAAGTTTTGAAAAATTTATAAAAGAGTGCTTTTGACATCATGTGTGGACTTGTAGGAATTTATAGCAAAAATAATAATATAGATAAAAAAAACTTACTTGAAATGTCAGAATTATTAGCTCATCGAGGTAAAGATGGAGATGGACATTATATAAATAATAATTTTGGTTTAGCGCATAAAAGATTATCTATAATCGATCTTACAAATGATGCATCTCAACCGTTTGTCTCAAATGATAAGAGATATGTTTTAGCCTATAATGGTGAAATTTATAATTTTAAAGAAATTAAAAAAAAATTGATAAATAAATACAAATTTACTTCAAGCTCAGACACAGAAGTAATATTGTATGCTTTTTCTGAGTGGGGAAAAAAATGCTTTAAATTGTTTAATGGAATGTTTGCAATAGCAATTTGGGACAACAAATTAAAAAAAATTATAATCGCAAGAGATAGATATGGAATGAAGCCATTATACTATTATTGTGATGGCAAAAACTTAGTTTTTGCGTCTGAAATAAAATCAATCATAAAAAATAAATTCTATAAAAGACAATTAGATTATTATGGTTTGTGTGAATATTTAAGATTTCAAAATTATATTTCTGACAAAACTTTATTTAAAAATATATCATTATTACCTCAAGGCACTTACATAGAGTTTGATTCAAACTTAAAGCCTAGTTTAGAAACATATTGGGATTTTAATTTTTTTAACAAAGATATGGTTATCAAAAATAACAAAAGAGATCTAAATTTCTATATTAATAGAGCCGTTAAAAGACAAAGTTTTGCTGATGTTGATATAAATTCATACTTAAGTGGTGGAATTGATTCTGCTTGCATAGTTCGTAATGCAAAAAAGTTTATTAAAAATATAAAAACTTTTACCATAGGTTTTGATTTAAGTAGTGCTTCAGGAATAGAATTTTTTTTTGATGAAAGGAAAAAAGCAGAGAGAATATCTTCTATATTTAAAACAGATCACTATCAGTCTGTTTTAAAAAGTGGAGACTTTGAAAAATGTATTGATGATCTTGTTTATCACGTTGAGGAACCAAGAGTAGGTCAATCTTACCCAAACTTATATGCTGCAAAACTTGCTAGTAAGTTTGGAAAGGTAGTATTTTCTGGAGTCGGTGCAGACGAATTATTTGGAGGCTATCCTTGGAGATATGTATATTTAAAAAAAAAATTACCCTTTGATAAATTTTTAGAAATATATTTTAAAAAAATGAATCGCCTTCCTGGAAATCAATTATTAAATCAAAAATCTTCTATGCTTTCTTATAAAGATGCAGAAGAATATAATTATGAAAAGTTTAAAAAGATTTTTGAAAATTATAAACAGCAATATGTAACTCCAGATGATGCATTAAATTATTGTATGTATTTTGAGTCAAAAACTTTTCTAAATGGCTTACTTTTAGTTGAGGATAAAATATCAATGTCAAAAGGCCTCGAGGTAAGAGCGCCATTTTTAGATAATGATTTAGTAGATTATACCCTTAAAATTCCAAACAAAATGCTTTTTTTAAAAAGTAAGCTAAATGACAATGAAAATAATTTAGAAAAAAAATATAAACAGTTCACAAAAGGTAAGTTAATTTTAAGAAAATCATTAAATAATAGTTTACCAAGTGATATTATATATGATCGAAAACAAGGTTTTTCTGGTCCAGACAAATCGTGGTTTAGAGGAGAGAGCATAGATTTTATAAATTCCCAACTTAAAAATTTACCTAAATTTTTAAATAAAAAAAAAGTGTTAGAGATTTTCAATAAACATGTGAGTGGAGAACAAAATTTAAGATTAACAATTTGGTCAATTATTTATCTGATTAAGTTTTCTAAAATATTTAAAATTAGATAACAGCTTTCTTTAATATTATTTGTAAATCTAATTAATTAGATTATAAGATTTTAATAAGATGAAAATACTAGGTATTTATAATGGAAAAAATGCTTCAATCACATATTATGATGGAGAAAAAATTGCATTTTCAGTTAGCGAAGAAAGATTTAATAGAATAAAAAATTATAGAGGATATCCTTTTTTATCAATAGATTATTTATTTAAAAAATTCAATTTATCACCGAAAAATATAAATGTGATTACTTGTGGTGCTTGGAACTATCCTTCATCAGATGTTCTTAAAGATTATTTTCAAAGTAAACACACATGTGAGAACCCCTGGAATAGATATTATCATTCGATTAAATCTGATCATAATTATAAAATAGAATTTATAAAAAATTCTACAAAACTTTTCCCTAATGCTGAAATTAAAATATACGACCACCATTATTCGCATTTTTATTCTGCCAAGACTAGCTCAGGTTTTAAAAATGGTTATGGTATAGTATCTGATGGAAGAGGAGATGGACAAAGCTTGTCAATTTGGAAATTTAATTCTAATAAAATTAAAAAGATAAAAGGATTTTCAGAGCTAAGAAGTTATGGTGCATTTTATGGCAGCATTACGTCTTTGTTAGGATTTAAAGCAGACAGACACGAAGGCAAGATTACCGGATTGGCAGCTTATGGAAAAAATACAAATCTTGTAAAATTATTAAGAAAATATATTAATTTTAAAAATGGATCAATTAATACATCAAAAAACTTTTTACCTTTTATTAATCCTATAGATTTTGGGTACTTAAAAAAAATAACTCAAGAGTATTCAAAAGAAGATATTGCATTTGCAGCGCAAAAAATTTTAGAAGAAAATATTACTAAAATTATAAGATATTATATTCCTCAAAAGGAAAATATAGTAGCTGCTGGAGGAGTTTTTGCCAATGTTAAGTTAAATCAAAAAATAAGAGAAGAATGCAATTCAAAAAATTTTTATGTTTTTCCAGAAATGTCAGATGGTGGAATTTCTTTTGGAGCAGTCTGTGCATATCTAGACGAAAATAAAATAAGATTAAAAAAAATAGATAATATGTTCCTTGGACCTTCGAGTTCATTAAAAAAAAATGATAAAAAAAAATTAATAATCAAAGATTTAAAAAATAGAAAAAATCTAGATGAAATATTAGATAAAATTAATGAGGGTGCAATTGTTGGGATGTATAATGGAAAAGGTGAATTTGGTCCTAGAGCATTAGGAAATAGAAGTATTATATTCAAGCCTACAGATAAAAAATTAAACGATAAAGTTAATAAAAAACTAGGTAGAAATGAGTTTATGCCTTTTGCACCTGTTGTCTTAAAAGAAAATGCAAATAAACTTTTTATAAACTTAAAAAAAAATGATCAAAATATAAAGTATATGACTACATGTTATAAATGTACTAATTTAATGATTAAAACATGTCCATCAGTTGTCCATATTGATAATACTGCAAGACCACAAATCATTGATAGCTCAATAGATAATAAAGCATACTATATGATTATTAAGGAATTTTCTAAAAGATTTAATATTCACTGTTTGGTTAATACAAGTTTTAATACACATGAAGAGCCAATAGTGAATGATGTCAACGAGGCACTAAAAATACTCAAAAAAAAAGTAATAGACTATCTAATAATAGATCATGCTTTAATTAAATTTAAATAAATGTTTTGATTTAGTATCAATCTAATGGAAAATATTAAAAAACTTTATTCCCTGCTAACAAGTCAACAACAAAAAAAAGTGACCTTAATATTAATTTTTTTATTTTTGAGTTCTTCGCTGCAATTTATTGGAATTAGTTCTATTCTTATCGCTTTTAAGATTATTAGGGCGCAAGAAATTTCTGAACTAGGTAATTTTTTCAATACAATTTACATTTTTTTCAATTTTTTTGATTTTCTTTTCTTTAAAAAGATAGTAATTTTTCTATTATTTATTATAGTTATTTTAAGTGTTCTAATTACTTTTTTAAATCATAATATTGTTTCATATTTTTCACATTCTTTCTCGCAAAAGCTGGAAGCTAAAATATTTTCTTTTTATGTAAAATGCGATTATTTTTTTTTTTCAAATGAGTCAAATACTAGAATAATTTCAAATTTTAAAGATCACTTGCCAAGGGTTACAACAAATCTAATTCCAGCAATTTGCATTTTTGTTACTGCAACTTCTACCCTTATAACAATATTTATTTTTACACTTTTCATAGATTATGAATTATCAATAATGATTTATTCATCTCTAGGAATTATGTATTATTTTCTGTTTGTTTTTTTAAGAAAAAGACTTGTTTCTCTTACTCAAGATTTAGTTAGTAGCTCAAGAAGTAAAACTGAAGCAACAATTGATGCAATTAACAATATTAAAATAATCAAATTTTTTAAGGATAAAGATATTTACCTTAATAAATTTTATGAAAGTAGTGCTCAAATAGTAAAAAATTCTGTAAGATTATTTTTAATTGAGGTTTCCCCCAGGGTTTTACTAGATATACTTTTATACTGTGGAACGATAGTCGCACTAATTATATTTTATGACAGAAGTGCAAACGAACTTGTTATTGATAAACTTTTATTTTTTGCAATTGCTGCATCCAAAGCTCTACCAACAATAAATCAGTTATATTCTTCAATAGTTCTTATAAAACACTCTACGTTATCTTTAAATGAAGTTAATAATGAAATTAATAATTTAACTAAAGATGCAGATAAAACAAAGATAAATAAAGAACACATAATTTTTAAAAATTCAATCAAGCTTGAAAATATTAATTTTAAATTTAAAAATGGCAATTTTAATTTTGAAAATTTGAATTTAACATTAAATAAAAATGACTGTATAGGAGTATGTGGTCCCTCAGGTTCGGGTAAAACTACATTAATAGATTTACTAAGTGGAATATATAAACCTCAAAAAGGAAATCTTATAATAGATGAAAAAATTATTAGTGAAAATACTATTGATAGTTACAGGGACTTAATAAGTTATATTTCACAAGATAATTACATTGGCGATTTGACAATAAAAGAAGCAGTAATTTTTGGGAATATTAAAAGTGACGATATTAGCCTAAAGATTACTGATGAAAAAGTCAAAGAGTCACTCGAGAAGGTTGAACTTTTGAATTTTGTCAATTCACTGCCTAAAAATATTAATACTAAATTAGGAGATAAAGGAATAAAGCTTAGTGGTGGGCAAAAGCAAAGGCTTACTCTTGCTAAAGCTTTTTTTACAAAATCTGAAATTTTAATCTTGGATGAATCTACAAGTGCTATAGATCAATATACAGAGGAAAAAATATTAGATAAAATTTATAAGGATGTAAAAAAAAACAACCAAACCTTAATTTTTGTTACTCATAGATTAAAAAGTCTAAAAAAAACTGATAAGATAATTTTAATTAAGGACTCTAAAATAAAATTTACAGGAAAATATTCAGATTTAATTGATGAAAAAGGAAATTATTTGGATGAAAAATGATCCTAATCAAGTAATTAAAGAAATAATTTAAAAAATAACATGAACGTCGATAAACAAGTTAATGTAATTGATTGCAATATTGGAAATTTAGGTTCTGTAATTAATTTGATAAAGAAATTAAACTTTGAAGTTAATATTGTAACAAAACCTGGTGAATTTAATTCATCAAGAAAAATTATACTTCCTGGTGTTGGTCATTATGACAAATGCATTCAAAATTTAAAAAGAATAAATCTTTTCAACGATTTAAAAAATAAAATATTTTCAGATAATTATTTCTTCCTAGGTATATGTGTTGGGATGCAAATATTGTTTCAATCAAGCGAAGAAGGTACTGAAGAAGGATTGGGATTTTTTAAGGGAAATGTAATTAAATTTAACTCCAATAATAATCTTAAAACCCCCCATATGGGTTGGAATAATTTGAGCTTTAACAATAAAAAATTTATACTTAATTCAGATAATAGAGTTTATTTTTGTCACTCCTATTATGCCCAATGTCAAGATTCTGCTGATATTGTAGCTAGTACAATTCATGGAAAAAAATTTCCTTCAATAATTGGAAAAAAAAAAATTTATGGTTTTCAATTTCATCCAGAAAAAAGTTACAAAGATGGAGAATTATTGATTAATCATTTTTTGAATTTATAAAATGCTTCAAAAAAGAATTATTCCCCTATTACTTTTGTCAGATAACAAAATTGTCAAAACAGAAAAATTTAAAAATATTTCTTATGTTGGTGATCCACTTAATATTCTTAAAATTTTCAATGAAAAAGAAGTAGATGAAATAATGTTGCTTGATATTTCTAAAAGAAAGAAAAATTATAATTTACAAAAAGAATTATTAAAACAATTTGCATCTGAATGTTTTATGCCGATATCATATGGTGGTGGAATAGATACTTTAGAAGATGCAGAATTTATTTTAAATTTAGGTTTTGAAAAAATATGTTTAACGCATACAGCATTAAGTAATCCTAAATTGATACAAGAAATTTCAGACAATTTTGGAAAACAAAGTGTTGTTGTTAAATTAGACTTAAAAAAAAATATTTTTAGAAAATTAAAAGTTTATGATTATTTAAATAATAAGTTTATAAATGAAGATATAAATCATTTTATTAAAAAAATTATTTCTTTAGGTGCTGGTGAATTAGTCATTAATTTTGTTGACAATGAAGGTACTCGCACAGGACTTTATGATGTTGATTTATTGAAAATAGATCTTGATATTGAAATTCCAATAATTATATCAGGTGGAGTAAACTCATATCAAAATATTAAAGATTTATTTAAATCAAGGATAGATGCTGTAGCACTGGGGTCTTTATTAGTTTATTTTGGAATTCATAAAGCAGTACTTATTAACTATCCAAATAAAGATGAAAAAAAAGAATTAACTAAATAATTCTTTAAAGAATAATCTTAAAAAAATGTGGAAGATTTATGAGAATTTAATATAACTATACTTGTAACCAATTATGTCTCACCCAAATCATAATCAAGTTTGTAAAAGATGTGTAATGGACACTTCAGCAGAGAATATTAATTTTGATGCTATGGGTGTGTGTAATTTTTGTAATGATTTTTTTAAACTTGATAGATTCTTTACATTTTCAAGTTTAAAGAAAAAAGAACTTTTAGAGGATTTTATTAGAAAAATTAAAAAGCCAAAATTAAAATATGACTGCATAATAGGATTATCAGGTGGTGTTGATAGTTCGTATACACTTGTAAAGGCTGTTGAGCTTGGCCTTAAACCACTTGCGGTACATATGGACAATGGCTGGAATAGTGAACTTGCAAATAATAATATTTTTAACTTAGTCAAAAAACTTAATGTAGATTTGTATACACATGTAATTGACTGGGATGAATATAAAAATTTAATGTTAGCGTTTTTTAAATCAGATGTCATTGATGTAGAGCTATTATATGATAATGCTATGTTAGGTGTAAATTTTACACAAGCTTTAAAACATAAGACAAAATTTATTTTATCAGGCACGAATACAAGTACTGAAGGAATGCGAATACCTAAGAATTGGTCATGGTTTAAAAATGATGCAAAAAATATTAAGTATTTAGGAAAAAAATTTATGAATCAGAAGTTAAAGACTTTTCCTTCATATGGAACATTTGATTATATATACTGTGAGTTTTTAAACAAAATAAAATGGGTAACTTTTTTAGATTATTTTGATTATAAAAAAGAGGATGCTCTTAAATTATTAGAAAGTAAATATGATTTTAAACCTTATGGATACAAACATTATGAGTCAATATTCACAAGATTTTATCAAGCATATATTTTACCAAAAAAATTTGGAGTTGATAAAAGAAAACTCCACTTAAGTAATTTAATTATTACAAATCAATTAGATAGAGGTGAGGCTATCAATATCTTAAAACAATCGCCTTATCCTTCGAAAGACTTAGAAAAATCTGATCTAGCATATTTTTTAAAAAAAATGGATTGGACAAATCAGGACTTAGAGGATTATATTAAAAGAAAGCGAATTGAACATTCAAACTATAAATCTGAATTACCAATGTGGAATTTTTTGAAAAAGATCCACAATATATTTAAATTATAAAAAATAATGAGTATTTATGTATAATTTTATTAAACCAAAAATTAATTTTATATTAATAAGTTTATTTGTTATTTCAAATCTAATTTTTTGGGATTTTGTTTTCTATGGATATAATATTAAAAATTTTTATTTATTCTTTATAATTTGTTTTTTTTTAAAAGATAAAAAAATTGATTATAAAAATTTATCCTATCTATTTATAGTATTAATTGCTCTTACTTTACACTCACTGCCACATATTTTAGATATTGATCAATGGATGAAGATAAATTTACTTCTTTATTTAATTATAATTTTAGTATTTTTAAATTTTGACATAATTTTAAAAAATCTTCAAAATTATATTTTGATATCTTTTTATATAGTTGTTTTTTATTTTTTTATTTTTGTACCAATAAAATTTTTCTTATTTTTTAAAGATTCTCAAAATATAATTAATGATATTTGGAACCATTTAGCTAATAAATTTACAATTTATTGCAATGGTTTCACTATAAATAATTTTAATTTAATTTTTAATGAAAATTCTCATCTTGGGATGGTATTTCCTGCATTACATTTTTTTTATGTTTTAAAGTCCAAACATAATATTTATGTTTATCTACTATTTAATGCTCTCTCACTTTGCATAATAGTACTCTTTAGTTCTTTAACTATGTTAGTTTCATATTTAATATGTATTTCTTTATATTTTTTCTTTTTTTTATTTAAAAAAGTTAAGTTAAAAAAAAATCCAGTATTAATTATTTTAATATTGTCTACTTTTATAGGAATTTTTCTTTCTTCTTTTTCAGGATGTAAAATAAAATTTTTTGATATTGCATATAGTTTACTTTTTAAGGAGGATTCTGCTAGCATTACAAAACAAATGGAAAAGATTGTTGATGATGAAACTCATAGATTTTATTTATATAATAATTGTAATTTAATTTCCCCTTCATTAAGTGGGGTGGATATTTTACCTATCAATAATTCTATGTCTAACTTTGAAGATAAGTGTATTTTGATAGTTACTAAACAAACTGGAATTGAAAAGAAACTCATAGAAATTTTAAGTCAATTAGAAGAACTACATAATATCCCTATCTTCATTAAAGAAAACAGTCTAGTTGAAATAATAAGTAGAAATGAAATTAAGTTAATTATTAAAAAGCATGTAGAAGAAAATTATAAACCTTCTAAAGTAAATAAGGTTCTTGAATCGATATATGTTGAGATGAAAAAAGATAACGATCAAGATAAAATTAACAACAAACAATATGCTATATTAAAAAATGGTCTTTTTGATCACCATCCTAATGTTAGCTCATTAACATATTCAAAACACTTAAAAATGACCTTAATATCATTAGTTGACAAACCTTTGGGCTGGGGTTTAAATAATTATGCTTCAGCTTTCTTTAATTATTCAAACAAAATAGAAGATTTAAGTGGTTTACATTTTAAGAATAGGCATATGAATGCAAATTACTCTGATGGTTCTTCAAACTTGTTTAAATTATTAGTTGAATTTGGATTAGTTAGTATTTTTATATTTTTTTTTATTTATAAATTTATCAAATCTAATGTAGACCCAATACTTAAAATTTTTATTTTAGGATTAATTTTTACATCATTCGTAAGAGCTGCTGGATATTTTAATTCAGCATTTTTACTATGTATTATAATTATGATTGCATCATCATATAAAGAATTTAAATTAATTAAATGAAAAAAAAATTAAACTTTGCTCTAGTAGGTTGTTCAGGTTTTATTGCAAAAAAACATGTATCTGCAATAAAAAAACTCAATCATAATCTGAAAATAGTTTTGGATAAATCAGACTCAGCTGGATATTTGGATAGTTACTTTCCAGATTGCATTTTCTTTAAAGATCAAAAATCTTTTTTTAGTAATTTAGTAAAATATAAAATTGATTTTGTTGTTTTATGTTTGCCAAATTATTTACATTTTAAATTTATTGAATTATCTTTAAAAAAAAAATGTAATGTTATTTGTGAAAAACCAACTGTAATAAAATCAGTAGACCTGGATAAAATTGATAGATTAGAAAAAAAATATAAAAAGAAATGTTATTCAATTTTACAGTTGAGACATGATAAGGAATTAATTAAATTACAAAAAAAATTAAAAAAATCTAAAAAGATATTTGATGGAAAATTAACCTATATAACATCTAGAGGTGACTGGTATACAAAATCTTGGAAAGGTGACGAAAAACTTTCTGGAGGGATAATTTATAATATTGGCATTCATTTTTTTGATTTACTAAGCTGGTTTTTTGGTGATGCTATTAATGGAAAAAGAATAATAGTATCTAAAAAAACTCAATCAGGATTTATTCAATTTAAAAATGCTAAAATAAAATGGATGTTGTCAACCGATAGAAATAAACTACCGAATAAAAAAATATTTGCATACAGAAATTTTAAAATTGGAAATCAAGAAATTAATTTAAGTAAATCTTTTTTAGATTTACATGTTGAGAGTTATAAAAATATTTTAAATAAGAAAGGCACATTAATAAAAGATATACACAAAACTTACAAAAATATAGATATTATAAAAAACTAGTATGAAATATTTCTTACATAAAACATCAATAATTGACGAAAATGTAAAGATTGGCAAGAATACAAGAATTTGGCACTGGTCTCATATTTCTAAAAATGTTATAATTGGTAAAAACTGCATCTTAGGTCAAAATGTTTTTATAGGAAGTAATGTAAAGATTGGTAACAACGTTAAAATTCAAAATAACGTATCAGTTTATGAAGGTTTAATAATCAAAGATGATGTTTTTGTAGGCCCATCAGTAGTATTTACTAACGTAACCAACCCCAGAAGCTTTATTGAAAGAAAAAAAGCCTTTAAAAAAACATTAATTCAAAAGGGCACTACCATAGGAGCTAATTCGACTATTATTTGTGGGGTTACGTTAGGAGAATATTCATTTATTGGAGCAGGCTCAGTTGTTACTAAAAATGTTATAAAAAATACTTTAGTATTTGGAAACCCAGCAAAATTTATTAAAAAAGTTGATAAAAAAATAGATAAAATATGAAAATAGATTTTTTTGGTATAGCTAAACAGAATCAACTTATAAAAAAAAATTTAAAAAAAAAATTTGATATATTATTTAAACATAATCAGTATATTTTAGGACCTGAGATTCAGGTATTAGAAAAAAAGTTAGCAAAATTTACAGGGTCTAAATATTGTATCACCACTTCAAGTGGTACTGATGCTCTTCTATTATCACTTATTTCTCTTGGAATTACAGTAGGTGATGAAGTAATAGTTCCTAACCTTAGCTATATAGCTTCTGCGGAGGTTATTAAAAGAGTTGGTGCTAAGCCAATTTTTATAGATATTAAACGAGCTGACTTTAACATAAATGAAGGACTGATTAAAAAAAAAATATCTAAAAAAACAAAAGCAATAATTGCCGTTTCTTTATTTGGACAGACTCCAGATTTCAGAAAAATTAATTTAATTGCAAAGAAATATAAAATATATGTAATAGAAGATGCTGCACAAAGTTTTGCAGCAAAAAATCATGGTAAAATGAGTTGTAATCTGAGTGATATAGGGTGTACAAGTTTTTTTCCCACTAAAGTTTTGGGATGTTATGGAGATGGTGGAGCAATTTTTACAGATAAAAAAAAAATTTATGAGAAATGTAAAAAATTAAGAGTACATGGACAATCAAAAAAATATGTTTATGACTTAGAAGGGCTGAATGCTAGACTCGATACAATACAGGCAATAGTTTTACTAGAAAAATTAAAAATTTTGAATAAAGAGATTAAATTAAGAGGTAAAAATTTCATTAAATATAAAAAACTTCTTAAAAATATAAAGCATATTGAGTTGCCCGAAGTACAAAAAAATAATTCATCAGTCTTTAGTATATTTACGATTATAGCAAAAAAGAGAGACATGCTTTTTAATTTTTTAAAAAAAAAAAATATCCCAGTGGCAATTTACTATCCAAGAACACTAAACAAGCAAAAAATTTTTAGTAAAATAAAAAAAAATGAATGTCCAGTTAGTGAAGAATTGTCAAAAAAAATAATATCTTTACCATTTTCGGCTTATATTACAGAAAAAGAAATGAAAAAAATAGCAAATGAAATAACAAATTTTTACTCAAGTTGAAAAAAATACTTCATATAATAGGAACAAGGCCTCAATATATTAAGTCATCCATCTTAATAAAAAAATTATCTAAAAGTAAATTTTTTAAAAATGTAGTAATAGATACTTCTCAACATTTTGATAAAAATATGTCTGATATATTTTTAAAAGAATTTAAATTCTCATCATTTATTATAAAATTAAATATAAAAAAAAACTTGTCACGTATTACAAGATTAGCTCAAATGATTAAATTACTTGGTGAATGTCAAAAAAAAATAAATCCAGACATAGCAATTATTTATGGAGATACAGATAGTACTTTAGCAGCAGTCATATCATTAAAAAAAAATGATATTAAAACTGTACATGTAGAAGCTGGCTTAAGATCTTATGATAACAGTATGCCAGAGGAACAAAATAGAATTGTTGCAGATAATTTTTCAGATTATCTGATAGCACCAACAAAAACAGCGGTAAGAAATTTATTAAAAGAAAATTTCGATAAAAAAAAAATATTTATGTTTGGAGACACAATGTATGATTTAGCTATTAATACTAGCAAGGAATTAGAAATTAAAACTAGTAATGAATATATTCTAATGACACTCCACAGAGACAAAAATACAGAAAAAAAAAATTTAAATAAAATTATTGAATCTTTATCAAAAATAAAAACTAAAATAATTTGGCCTATACATCCAAAGATTAAAAATTCTAAAGATTTTAAGAAAATAAAACTACCAAAAAATTTAGATATAATAGATCCACTTTCATATAAAGATAATCTATCCCTAGTTATTAATTCAAAATTTGTAATTACAGATAGTGGTGGCCTTCAAAAAGAAGCATTTTTCCTAGGAAAATACAGCTTTATATTAAGAGATGAAACTGAATGGATTGAAATAGTTAAGGATAAGAAAAGCTTCTTAATTGGTTCAAAAATTGATTTAATTAAAAATTTTAGAATAAGTAAAAAAAGATTTAAACCAAAAAAAAGCTTTTTTGGATCAGGTAACACTACCGATAAGATTATAAAATTACTAAAAAATATTTAATGAAAAAAAAAAATATATTATTAATAACTGGTCAATTTTTACCATTTACTAAATCGATAGGTGGAATAATTCGAATTTTGTCATTTTGTAATTCCCTAGAAAAAAAATTTAATATCAATATAGTTTCAACAGGTAATCAGTATTATGGATATTTTGGTTTAAAAAAAAATATTAAATCGTACAATTTAATAAATGTTAAAAAAAAATCTTTTTTTTTTTATTTAATTTTTGGATTTTTTAAAAAATTCTTTCCAAATTTGGCATACCTTTTTGCCTTAGATTATGCTCATTCTTATAGAAATGAATTATTTAAAGCTGTAAAAATAACTATTAAAAAAAAAAAAATTAAATACATAATTATATCTTGTCCACCATTTTCTCTTTTTAATATTGGTGACAAAATTAGAAAAGAATATAATAATAATATTAAAATAATTTATGATTATCGTGATGGGTGGTTTAGTAGATTCAATGATTTAGATAACAGTTATCTAATTTCTAAGTTAAAAAAAAATTCAGAGGATAGAATTATTAAATCTGCACATAGTATTGTTTGTGCAACAAAAACTATTTATAAAAAAATTAAATATAAAAACAAAGTATTAATAACTAATGGATATTATTCTTTACCATCAGATAAAAAAATTATAATTAGCAATACTATCAAAATCGGATATTTTGGTCTTATTTCGGATGATCCTAAGGGGTATAGAGATATAAATATTTTGTTTAATGCGCTGAAAGGAGATGAGTTTAAAGATAAAAAATTTAAATTTTATTTTTATGGCAACAATGATATTTCAAAAAGCAATATAAGAGATTATAAAAATTTTATATTTAATAAGAATCTTGATTACTTTGAGGCTCAAAACATGATGCAGCAAATGGATTATCTGTTAATTATTCATACAGAGGAATCTACTGTGAAAGAGGTAATAACTGGTAAATTTTATGAATATGTTTCAATAAGAAAACCTATAATTTCAATTACAAATGGTGATGCCGAAGTAAACAAAATTATAAATCAATCAAAACTTGGATACACTATAAATATTAAAAAAAAGAATTTGTCTAAAGAGCTTTTAAAAATTTTGAGAAAAAGAAAAAAGTATAAAATGAATATAAAAGATATTTTTAAATATTCTAGAGAGTATCAAAATAAAAAATTACTTGATATTTTAAAAGATTAGAAATGTTAGTTACTATAATTATCCCAATATATGGTAATATTGAACTATTAAATGATTCTTTATCAAGTGCGCTAAGGCAAACTTATAAAAAATGTGAAATACTGATTGTTGATGATGGTTCTAAACAAAAAGTAAAAATAAAGAAGATAATAAAAAAATATGAATCAAAAAATTCCAAGAGAATAAAACTTATCTCATATAAAAAAAATAGAGGTGTTGCTCACGCGCTAAATAGAGGAATATCAAGTGCTAATGGAGACTTTATAGCTTGGCTGAGTCATGATGATATTTTTATAAATTCAAAAATAGAAAAACAAATCTTAATGTTTAAAAATAAAAAAATCCAAATAGTTTCATCAAATTATATAGAATGGAATGTATCAAATAATTATTTTTTAAATAGATGTTTAAAAAATAATTATTTTAAAGATACATTAAAATCACTATTAACCAATGATAAGCTTCATGGGTGCTCTTTAGTGTTACGAAAAAAATGTTTTAATAAAATTGGCCTATTTGATGAATCACTAAAGCATACACAGGATTACGATATGTGGATTAGATTATCTAAAAAGTTTAAATTTTATCATTTAAATGAAGCTTTACTAATTTCGAGAAATCATTCTAACCAAAGTTCTAAACTAAATGTAAGCGAGTCATTAAAAGAAAAAGTAAATCTTTTTTCAAGATATTCAGATAATATAAACTTAACTTTATTAGAAAAATTTATTTTTCTTATGAAAAAGTTTAAAAAAAAAATAATATGAAAAAAAAGTTTATAAGTATTTTGAATGCAACTGGTATTCATATACATGGAGGTATTTCTATTCTCGATAATTTCTTAAAATTTAATTTTTCTAAATATTTAATTGATTCAAGATCGGATTATATAAAATTAAAAAAATTAAATAATGTTTTAATTATTAAAAATTCTTTTTATGAAAGATTTAAAAATGAATTAAAGTTAAAAAAAAATGCAAATGAAAATACGAAAGTAATATATTTAGGTGGCCTGCCACCAATATTTAATAGCAAATCTTTAATTATTACGTGTTTTCAAAATGCTAATATATTTCCTGAATTTTATAATAATTCTAAAAAATTAGATTGGTTGATATCAAGAGATTTTATAAGATATATTTATTTTTATTTATTTAAAAAAAATTCGGATATTTGGGTAGTTTTCTCGCCCATATCAAGAAGGATATTAATTAATAATAATATTCCTGAATATAAAATAAAACAGGTTAATATTTTTAATAAAGTTAATAACAAAGGTTTAAATAATAAAAAAATATATGATTTTATTTATCCAGCATCATTCAAACCTCATAAAAATCATAAAAACCTACTAAATGCTTTAGTAATTTTAGCAAAAAAAAATTTAAGGCCGTCTGTTTTACTAACCTTAACACCAGTAGAGCAGAGATTATTAAATACTGATTACTTAATAAAAAAATATGATTTAAAGTTATTTTTTTACTACACTAAAAATACAAATACTTTTTTAAAAATATATAACAAATGTAAGTCATTAATTTATCCATCTTTAAACGAAACAATTGGTCTTCCAATTATCGAGGCAAAACAAAAAAATTTATTACTTGCTTGTTCAAATAAACCTTATTCTTATCAATTTTATAAACCTGATTATAAATTTAACCCCTACAATCCTGGTGATATTGCATCCGTAATGATAAAAATTATTCATAATAATTTTAAAGTATTAAAAAAAAAATCTAATGAGAAACAATTAGATTATAAAAATGACATACTAAATTTTAGAGATTTGTTTATATAATGTCAAAAATGAAAATAGGTATTTTTACTCAACACTTTTTTCCAGAAAATTTTAGAATAAATTTTGTTGTAGATGAATTAAAAAAAAAAAATAATATCACAATATTTACATCCATGCCTCATTACAATATTGATAAAAATGTTATTGATAAATACAAAAATTATCTACCTTATTTAAAATATGAAAAAAAATTAAAAATATGGCGTTTTCCCATAATTTACCAAAAAAAAAATTCATTTTTCAAGTTTTTTAATTATGTGTCATATATTTTAAGTTTAACTTTTTTTTCACGAATCTTTTTAAGAAAAAATTTTGATATAATATTTGTATACGCAACATCCCCTATCTTTCAGGTTTTACCAGCAATTTTGTATAAACTAATTAAAAAAAAACCATTAGTTATTTGGGTTCAAGATCTATGGCCTGAAGTATTAGTCGATTTAAAAATTCCATTTAATAAACAACTTTCTTTCCTAATTAGACCAATTATTGAATGGATATATAATTCCAGTGATTTAATTTTGTGCCAATCAAATTCCTTTGTCAATTCTATAAAAAAAATTGTAAGAAATAAGAATAAAGTAGTCCTTTATTATAATCCTTCCGATATTAAAAATACTTTATTAAGATCAAGATTTAAAAGCAAAACATTTAAAATTCTTTTTGCTGGCAATTTAGGTGCAGCTCAAAATTTAGAAATTGTAATTAAGATAGCAAAAATAATTAAAAAAAATACAGATAATATTCAAATAAACTTAGTTGGAAATGGAAATCAATTTTCTTTAATTAAAGATTTAATTAATAAGAATAAACTCGATGATATTATTAAACTTCATGGATATATATCTGTGAGTAAAGTTAAAAAATATTATCAAAAAGCTGATGCTCTACTCTTAACATTACATGACGGAAAAGCTTTAAATAAAACTATACCTGCTAAATTTCAAACATACCTAGCTTATGCAAAACCAATTTTAATATCAGCAAATGGTGAAATCAACAACTTAGTGAAACAAAAAAAATTAGGTTTGTCATCTAGAGCAGGATATTATAATAACCTTTATATTAATATTTTAAGATTGAAAAATATGACTAAAAAAGAAATTGATAATATTTCATTAAATTGTACTAAGTTCTATAAAAGTGATTTTATGTTAACGAAAAATGTTAGTTATCTTCAGAAAATATTAAATAAACTAACTTAACCAATAATGTTAAAAAAAATATTTTATAAGTTACCATTTTATTTGCAATCTTATATTGCTAGACTTTCATCATACATTAATAATGGTGTAATAGATGATTTTATAAACTTTCCATATGGGAAAGAGTATGGATTATCTCCCAATGATAGAAAAGGGATCTTAAAAAGATTAAAAGCTTCATTAGCAAGCGTAGACTCTGCTACAAGTCTAGAAGCTCAGATTACTCTTTTTAAACAAGTTTTAAAAATAAAAAAAAAAATAAAAAATAAATTTATTGTTGAATGTGGTTGTTACAAAGGCTCATCAACAATAGCATTGTCTATTGGTGCCAAAATAATTGGTGCAAAATTAATTGTCTATGATTCATTTCAAGGTTTGCCAAGATCTGAAAAAAAACTTGGGAAAAGATTGTATCCTCATTTAAACCTATATGGTTACTATAAAGCAGGAATGTATACTGGTAGCTTAAAAGAAGTAAAAAAAAACATATATTTATTTGGTGAGTTAGATGCTTGTATCTTTAGAGAGGGTCTTTTTTCCAAAACCTTAAAAAATCATAAGGAAAGAATTCAACTATGTTTTATTGATGTTGATTTATCATCCTCTACAGAGGATTGTATAAAATATCTTTGGAAAAAACTAGATGACAATAGTTATTTTTATTCAGATGATGCATGTGATTTAAAAGTTGTAAGTATTTGGTTTGATAATATTTGGTGGAAAAAGAATTTAAAAGAAAAAGCTCCAGGTTATGTTGGATCTGGTTGTGGACTTCCAATTAACGGAAACTATAGTGGCTTAGGTTATGCCTTGAAGAAAAAGCAATTAAATTCAAATAATAAGCTAAACTGGCTTTATAATAAATAATTTTTTGAATAATTTATTTAATTTTTGTTTATATTTTGCTAACTATAAAAAAAGTAAGTGTAGTGACTTGTTTAACGAAATTCAAAGTATTGAAAATTTATTTTATTCCAATATATCTTTAAAATTAATCCTAGTAATTTTTTTAATATTCATATTTCATTATTTTATATCAAAAAAATTACTTGGAAATATTCAAAATAAGGTTTTAATTTTATTAAGTTTTTTAACAACATTATTTTATTCTATAATTATAATTTTTAATAGTAATATTCTTTGGGTAGATGATTGGTCTTTATTGGATAGTTTATTTTTAAAAGACGTTACTTTTTCTAATTGGTTATTTAGATTTGCAGAAGTTCATAATCAATCAATAATAAAATTTCTTGTTTATTTGAGCAATGTTATATTGAATTTAGATTTTCAATTATTTAATTATCTTTCTGTATTTTTTATATATTTATCTAGTATAATTTTTATTAAAATTTTTATTAAATCAAATCTTAGTTTACCGCTAGTAGTCATTGCAATATTATTCATGTTTTCTGGAAAACTTTTTCCAAGCATAACCCAATTGATTAATATTAGCTGGACATTAAATTTTTTACTTATTTCACTTTTTTCATATAATTTGTTAAATAATAAAACATATTCTCACTATTATAATTTTTTGATTATTATTTTAGCACCAAATATTTTTGGTTCAGGTTTTGCTATATTAGGCTTTTCAATAATTTTTGGTTTATATAACCTAAGGGAAAAAATTGGATTAAATTATATAATATTTTCAATATTAGCCTTCATTTTTGCTTATATTTTGCCAAAATTTTTTATACCAGTAAATAATTTAGCTGAGGGTGTGGGTGTAGCTATAGATTATATAAATATTATAAAGATATTTTACTTTCCTGGGTTCTTTGGTAATGCTTTTTTCCCTTGGTCAACAATTTTTTCATTACCAAGTTTATTCATTGGTTACTTTCAATTATTGATTTTAATTTATTTCGTTATTATCAAAAAAATTAAAATACGTTATTTCATAAGCAGTAATCCTATTTTGATAATAAGCATCTTTACAGCTTTATTAGTAGCAATTTCAAGACCAGAAATCTCAAGATTTATCCAACCAAGATATGTAACTATATCAATATTATTCCAAATTGGATTTTTGCTCTTCTTAAGAGATGATTTGAAAAGATATTTAAATAAAAGATATAAAAATTTATTTTTAACTTGTGCTCTAATCTATATTTTTTCAATTGGCTTCTTAACTCCCTACTTGGGTGTTCACTGGCAAGCAAAAAGATCCTTGGTTAATTTTCAACTAGAAAATTGTTTTAAATTAAATGTAAGTAAATTTAAATGCAAAGACCTTGCTTATGAAAAATTATTTTATGGAGGCAATTGGTACTCAAGGTCAAAATTTAATAAATTAATAGATATCTTGTTTATAGAAAAATAATATTTAATAATGAAACATAAGAAATATTCAGCATTAATAATTGGAGCTAATTATGGTTTAAATATTCTTTATCCAATTTTAAAAAATCAAAAAAATATAGATTTAATTGGCATATGCTCAAAAACCAAAAAAAATTCAAAAGATAAAACTATTACCTTCTTAATGAATTGGAAAAAAGCAATTAAAATTCATAAACCAGATTTTGTAGCACTTGCTGTACCTCCGCAAATCCAATCAAAAATTATTAAGTATTTAATAGAAAAAAAAATTCCTTTTTTTGGACAAAAACCACTTTCTTATAATTTTAGGGATGCAAAATTAATAACAAAAACCATAAAAAAAAATAAATTACTTACAAGCTTTGATTTAAATTTTTTAAAATTAGCAGCTATAATTAAATTTAAAAAAATTATCAATAGAAAAAAATTATCTAATTCAAAAATTGTTGTTAGGTGGTTTTTTCAATCTAGATCTTTAAAGTATAAGGATTCTTGGAAAAATGATAATAAAATTGGGGGTGGAATTTTATATAATTTTGGTTTTCATTTGTTTTCAATTTTAATTGAAATTTTCGATGATCTTAAGTTGATTAATGTGTCAAAAAATTATAATATATACAAATTAAATTTTATTGATAAAAATAAAAATAATTTTGAAGTTTTTTTATCAAACAAAAAAAATAACATAAATTTATTTGATATTTCGGTTTTAGATAATAATAATAATAAGCTTTTGATAAAAAATACAAGCAAAAATTATCATGACAATTTTACTATTAAAGAAAATGATAAAATATTATTTATTCAAAAAAATAGTAATATATTTGATACTTCTAGACGTATAGCAACTAGTTTGAATATAAAAGATTTTATTAATGATTTAAAAAAGAATAATCCAAGTTTTTTGTCGCAAAATGTCGATTTGTGTATAAAAGTTCACAAAATAATTAGTGATATCGAGAAAAGATAATTACAATGTTAAAAAAGCAATTAGATATAGTCATGCCCGTATATAATGAGGGTGAGTCAATTTTTTCCACAATCAATGCTTTTAATCAATCTGTTTCGTCATCTCACAACATATTGATTTGTTATGACAATGAAAATGATAATACTATTCCCTTCATTAAAAAAAATTTTCCAAAACAAGATAATATTTTTTTTGTTAAAAATGATAATCAAGGTGCACATGGAGCGGTAATGTCTGGAATTAAACATTCTGCATCTAGTTATGTTTTAGTAATGCCAGCAGATGATGACTATAATCAGGATATTATTGATAAAATGATTGAAATTGCTTTTAAAAATAATGCTGAAATTGTTTCTCCTTGTAGGTTTGCAAAAGGTAGTAAAATTATTAATGGTCCTTTTTTTAAATTTTTATTGGTTAGAATTGTAAATTTTACACTCCACTATCTTGCAAGAGTTCCAAGTAAGGACTCAACTAATGGCTTCCGACTATTCTCAAGAAAAGTGATAGACAATATTCAGATTACATCTACTAAAGGGTTTACATATAGTATTGAATATCTTCTGAAGTCTTATGAAAAAAATTTTAAGTGTCTTGATTATCCAGCAAATTGGATAGAAAGAAAATTTGGAAAAAGTAGATTTAGAGTTTTAGGATGGTCAACTAATTATTTAAACTGGTATTTTTATGCATGGAAAGTTTTTTTTAAAAAATTATTTAATGTATGAACATAATAATAGAATTTATAATTAATTTTATTGATAATTTTTATTATTTTAAAAGAATTAATTTTTTTATAAAAGAATTAGAGATAACAAACATCGTTGATGTTGGCTCTCATAAAGGAGAATTTTTTAAATCTATAATCAAAAAAAGTCCAAAAATTAAATCAGCAGTATTAGTTGAGCCACAAGATGAAATTTTAAAAAATCTTTACCATTTAAAGTCTAATTTTCCTTATATAAAAATAAATATAGAAAATCTTGCCTTAGGTTCAAAGACTGAAAAAAAAATAATTTATATAAACAGTTTATCTAGCACTTCAACACTTTCTGTAATTAATGTAAATTCAAGTTGGTATAAATTTAAAGAAATTATTTTATTCAAAACTAAAAAAAAATTTATTAAAAAAAAAATTGTTTTAACTGATACTTTAGACAACCTACTGAAACGAAATAAAATTGATAAATTAGATTTTTTAAAAATTGATACAGAAGGATATGAACATCAAGTTTTAAAAGGTGCACATGAATCTTTAAAAAATAAAAAAATAAAATATATAATGGTAGAAAAACAGTTATCTAAAATGTATGTGAATTACGATTTTAAAAAAATTGAAAAATATCTTGAAAAAAATGGCTTTATTAATATAAAAAATTTTAGATTTCCCTTGGCTTTATTTGAAGACAGGATATACAAACTAAAAAAATAAATTAATTGAAATTAATGAAAAAAATTACCATTATTGGTGCAACAGGTCACATTGGGTTACCCTTGAGCATTTTATTTGCTAACAAAGGATTCAAAGTTATTGGTTATGATATTAACTCTGACAACGTAAAAAAGGCAAATAAAGGAATAATGTTATTTAAAGAAGATAACGGCCTAGCAGAATTCAAAAAAGCTAGAAAAAAAAACAATTTATATTTTATTGATAAGCCCAGTGATGAAATGAAAAATGGAGATTTTTTAATTACAGTTGGTACTCCTGTTGATGAATTTATGAATCCTGATTTGAATCAATTAAAAAAATGTATCAACTCAATATTGCCGTACTTAAATTCTAAAAGTTTAATTATATTAAGATCTACAGTATTTCCAGGAACTAGTGAGTGGCTTAAGAGCTATCTCTTAAAAAAAAAAATTAAAGCTGAGGTGGCTTTTTGTTTAGAAAGAGTTGTCCAAGGAAAAACTTTCGAAGAAATAAAAAATTTACCACAAATTGTTGCTGCTACCAGTCAAAATGCTAAAAAAAAAGCAGCAAATATCTTTAAACATATTTCAAAAAAGATTATTTTCAGTGATTTAAAAGAAGCTGAATTCTCAAAATTATTTTCTAATGCCTTTAGATATATTCAGTTTGCTATATCTAATGAATTTTTTATGATTGCAAACTCAGCAGGACTTAATTTTGAAAAAATAAGAAAGATAACAACTGATGGATATCCAAGGGCTGGAGGAATGCCATCAGCTGGATTTGCTGCTGGTCCCTGTTTGTTTAAGGATACAATGCAATTGATGGCATCTAATCAAAATAATTTTAATTTAGGAATGAATTCAATGTTGGTAAATGAAGGTTTAGTTCTGTATTTAATTAAAAAATTATCCACAGAATACAATCTATCAAAAAAAAATATTGGAATATTAGGTATGGCTTTTAAATCAGAGTGTGACGACATAAGATCATCACTTAGTTATAAGTTAAAAAATAATTTAAATAGATTATGTAAGAATGTATTTTGCTCAGACCCTTATGTCACTGAAGATAAAAGCTTAAATGATTTAAACTATACAATTAAAAATTCAGATATTATAATTATAGGTGCCCCTCATAAAATATATAAGAAATTAAATTTTAAAAATAAAAAAGTTATAGATATTTGGGGTATGACCAGTATTGAGAACTCAAAGATATGAAAAATATTTTAGTGACAGGTGGTACAGGTTTTATTGGTTCTGCTATAAGTTCGATGTTAGTTTTAAAGGGCTACAAAGTTACCATATTTGACAATAATTCTAGAGGTAAGCTTAAAAATATAAGCGCCCTTAAAGAGGCAAAATTTATAAAAGGAGACATAAGAAATTTCCAACATGTATTTAAAGCGTGTAAGAATATTGATACCGTAATACACTTGGCTGCAGTTAATGGAACTAAGTATTTTTATGAAAAACCTGATATAGTTTTAGAGGTTGCTGCGAAAGGTGTAATAAATATCATAGATAGCTGTAAAGAAAGAGGTATTAAAAATCTTTTTTTAGCGTCAAGCTCAGAGGTATATCATTTTCCAAAAAAAATTCCCACAGATGAGAAAGAGTCAATAAAAATACCAGATATAATGAATCCAAGGTTCTCTTATGCTGGTGGAAAAATCTTTACAGAACTTATGGGAGTTAATTTTGGTAGAAAATATTTTAAAAAATTGATTATTTTTAGACCACATAATGTATATGGTAAAAACATGGGCAATGAACATGTTGTTCCAGAATTATTGTTAAGGATGAAAAAAAATAAATCTAAAAACTTTTTTATAAAAGGGACGGGTAAAGAGACCAGAGCTTTTATATACATAGATGATTTTATTAAAGCCTTTGAACTAGTCATGACCAAAGGAAAGCATATGCAAATTTATAATATTGGAACTGAACAAATGGTTTCAATAAATAAACTTTGTAAAACTATAGCTAAAATTTTCAAAAAAACGATTAATATTAAGAATAAACCAATAGCTAAAGGTGGAACAAAAGCTAGGTGTCCAGATATTTCTAAAATAAAGAAACTTGGTTTTTTGAATTATACTTTATTAGAAGATGGTTTAAAGAAAGTGATTAATTAAATTATGAACTCTAAACAAATAAAATCTTGTCAAATATGTGATAATAAAATTTTAAAGTCAGTTCTTTTTTTAGGATATTTGCCACCTGTAAATCAATTTAATAAGTTGAGTTATGAGGCAAAAGAACAACCAAGTTACCCTGCAGAATTATTATTTTGTGAAAATTGCAAATTAGTTCAATTAAGTACTATTGTTGATCAAAAAATACTTTTTCCACCAGAGTATCCATATACGAGCAGCACAACTAAGATTTTAAGAGATAATTTTTTTAACTTAAGTAAAGAGGTGAAGAGAAAATTTTCTTACAAATCAAATGATTTAATGATTGATGTTGGGTCTAATGATGGAAATTTATTGTCAAATTTTAAATCTGATTTTAAGGTTCTTGGTATTACACCTGAAAAAATAGGAAAAATAGCAATCAAAAGAGGAATAGATACTTTAATAAAGTATTTTAATTTAAAAACTGCAAATTTAGTTCTTAAGAAATATGGTAAAGCTAAAATAATAACAGCAACAAATGTATTTGCACATATTGATAATTTAGAAGATATTATGAAAGGTATCCAAAAATGTCTTGATAAAGATGGTGTGTTTATAACTGAGTCACATTACTTAATCCCATTACTTAAGGATATTCAGTATGACACTGTTTACCATGAGCACTTAAGATATTATTCACTTACTAGTTTAAAATTCTTATTCAAAAAATTTGGTTTCGAGGTATTTGATGCAAAAGAAATACCCACACATGGAGGATCTATAAGAGTGTATGCTGGACTTAAGGGTAAATTTCCAATTAATAAAAATGTTAAAAAAATTCTAAATAATGAAAAAAAATATTTATCAGTAAACTATATGAATAGTTTTAAAGAAAAAGTAACAACATCAAAACTAGATCTTTTAGAAATTCTATCAAAAATAAAGAAAAAAAATAAAAAAGTTAAAATTTCAGGTATTAGTGCTCCATCAAGGTCGGCAACATTAATTAATTATGTTGGATTGAATGAAGAAATAATTGATAATATTTTAGAGATTAAGGGGTCTTACAAAATAAATAGATTTATGCCTGGTACAAAAATACCAGTAATAGAAGAAAAAGCCCATTTACTTAAAAAAACAGATTTTCTTTTATTATTTTCTTGGCATATATCCAAAGAACTCATAAAAAATATTAAAAAACAGGGCTTCAAGGGAAAGTTTATTATTCCTTTGCCAAAGCCTAAAATAATTTGATTGGATAAATAATATGAAAAAAATTCTAATTGTTGGTGGTGCAGGGTATGTAGGGGGTGTAATTGTAGATCTTCTTTTGAAAAAAAAATATGATGTAACAGTTTATGATAATTTACTATACGAAGAATCATTTAGAAAGGATTGTAAATTTATATTTGGAGATATAAGAGATCAAGATTTTTACAAATCAAAGCTTAATAACTTTGATTCTATAATATGGCTAGCAGCTTTAGTTGGAGATGGAGCATGTAGTATCAACCCTAACTTAACTGATGAGATAAATTTTCAGACTTTAAAAAAATTAATTAAAATATATAAAAAAAGAATCATCTTTATTTCAACATGCTCAGTTTATGGAGCTCAAAATGGAATCTTAGATGAAAATTCTGATGTTAATCCACTTTCTCATTATGCAACATCCAAACTTAAATGTGAAAAAATTTTACAAGACAGCAACTCAATCATATTTAGACTTGGTACATTATTTGGTGTTAGCGATAACTATTCAAGAATAAGAATGGACCTCGTGGTTAACACTTTAAGTGCAAAAGCTTTTTTTGAAAAAAAAATGTCAGTATTTGGGGGAGATCAATTTAGACCAATACTTCATGTTAAGGACGTAGCTAGGGCTATTGAAATTGCAATTAGGTCAAAAAAACAAGGTATATATAATTTGTCACTTAAAAACATGCGTATAATAGAAATTGCCAATGCAATTGGAAAACATTTTAAAAATTCAAAAATTATTAAAACTAAAATTAAATTTCAAGATGCTCGAAATTATCGAGTAAAAAACGATAAAGCCCGTAAAGAATTAAATTTTAATGCTATATATGACCTAAGCTTTGGGATTAAGGAATTAAAAAAACTACTAACTGAAAAAAGAATTAAAAATTTTAATGATCCGCGTTATACTAATCAAAAATACCTAGAACTATTTAAAGAAAAAATATAATTTATGGATCCAAAAGTAATTAGTGGAAATAGAGTATTTGATAACAGAGGATCATTAATTTTTAATAATAATCTAAAATTTAATAATATAAAAAGATTCTATTTAGTTCACAACTATTCAAAAAATTTTATTAGGGCTTGGCATGGTCATTTAAAAGAAGAGAAGTATATAAAATGTTTAGAGGGTACATTTCAAGTAAGTGCTGTTAAAATCGATAATATAAAAAAACCAAAAAGGAATAATAAAGTTTATAATTATTTTTTAAACGAATCGAATCATGACTTTATTCATATCCCTAAGGGGTATGCTAATGGCTCAATGTCACTTGAGAATAATTCTAAATTAATAATTTTTTCTACACTGTCACTTGAAGAGAGTATCAAGGATGATTATAGATTTGATGCTAGATATTGGAATCCTTGGAAAATTGATGAGAGATAAAAAAAGAATTATAATTTTAGGGTCTACTGGGATGCTTGGCTCAGAAGTTCTAAAAGTTTTTTTAGACTCAAAAAGATATAGAATATTTGCAAGTATAAGAAATCAAAAGAAAAAAAAAAATTTTAAATTAAATAATTTAAATGAAATTACGTTTTTCAAATTCGACGCCAGAATAGATAATATTAGAAAATTAAAAAAATATGTAACGAAAAATACAATAATAATAAATTGTATAGGAATAATTAAACCACAAATTAATGAAACTAAACAAGATAGTGTGTACAACGCGATTAAAATAAATAGTACATTTCCTCATCAATTGCATAAAAGATTTGAAAAAAATAAAATATATCAAATAGCTACAGACTGTGTTTATTCTGGTAAAAAAGGGCTTTATAATGAAAATGATATTCATGATGCTGAGGACATATATGGTAAATCTAAGAGTTTGGGTGAGGTAAATAGTAAAAATTTTTACAATATTCGAACATCAATTATTGGAAAAGAATTGAATAGTATAAAGTCTTTGTATGAATGGTTTCTTTCTCAAAAAGAAAAATCAAAAATAAATGGTTTTAAAAATCATTCTTGGAATGGACTAACAACAAATGCTTTTGCGAAGGTTTTAATATCTATTATTCAAAATAAAATTTATTTACCACCTAATATTCATGTAATGCCAAATGATATAATTAATAAATATGAAATGCTGAATATATTTAAAAAAAAAACAAAAAAAAATATCAATATTAAAAGTATTGCAGCTGAAAAAAAGATTAACAGAACTTTATCTACTATGTACCCTAGTATTGTAAAAAAAATTTGGCTAGGCACTGAATACAAAAGAGTTCCAAATTTAAAAGATTTAATTTTAGAATTTTAGTAAAATAGATGAAAATAGTAACATTACTAGGAACAAGACCTGAGTTTATAAGGCTATCTAGAATTATACCTTTGTTAGATCGGTATAGCAAACATACAATAATCCACACTGGACAGAATTATGATTATAATCTTAATAAAATTTTTTTTAAAAATTTAAAGATTAGAAAACCAGATTTATTTTTAAATGCAAAGGGATCTTTTGGTGAGCAATTATCTAAAATATTTGATAAATTGGAGAAAAATTTATTAAATATTAAACCTGATAGATTTCTTGTTTTAGGTGATACAAATAGTAGTCTTGGTGCAGTTATAGCAAAAAGGCTCTCAATTCCTGTTTTCCATATGGAGGCTGGTAATAGACAGTATAATGATGAAGTACCAGAAGAAATTAATAGGAGAATTATTGACCATTCAAGCGATATATTATTACCTTACACAAATAGAAGCTGTGAAAACTTAGTTAAAGAAGGAATTAATAGAAAAAAAATATTTATTACAGGAAACCCAATATTTGAAGTTATGAATTTTTATGAAAAAAAAATAAATAATTCTAAAATTTTAGATGCTTTAAATTTAACTAAAGATAACTACCTTCTTTTAACTGCCCATAGACAAGAAAATGTTGATAGTTTTAAAAGATTAAATGATCTTATTTCAATTTTAAAAAAAATATCATTAATTAAAAAAAAACAAATAATCTGGCCAATACACCCTCGTACGAAAATTAAATTAAAAAAATTTAAAATTAAATTACATAAAAATATAAAATTAATTGAACCGTTAGACTTTTTTGATTTTTCTAAATTAGAAAAAAATTGTTTATGTATAATTTCTGATAGTGGAACAGTTCAGGAGGAGGCGGCAATATTAAAAAAACCAAATTTAATAATAAGAGATGCAACAGAAAGACCTGAAACAATCGAAGCTGGATCATCAATACTAATAGGTAGCTCTATAAAAAATATTAAAAAACAAATTAAGATTGCATTAGAACTAAATGGATTTGAAGAAAATATTCCCGAGTATATAGTTCCAAATGTTTCTCAAAAAATAATCAAAATATTATTTTCTAAATATGAATTTGATTAGAAAAAATTTTAGCTATGATTTACTTCAACTATATTTATTTTGCTTAATACCTTTTGCTTTAATTTTTAGTAGGTTTGTTGCAGATTTTAGTTTAGTTGTTATTTGTATAATATTCATTAAAAAAAGTTTCAAAGAAAATATTTTTACTTTTTTAAAAGATCCTTTTGTAAAATTTTTTATTCTTTTTTGGGTTATTATAAGTTTCCGTTCTTTATTTTCAGAAAATTTATTTTTATCACTTAAATCCTCATTTTTTTATATAAGATTTATGCTATTTGCTATTGCAATTAAATCGTTATTTGAATTGGATAAAAAATATTTATACTATTTTTTTTGCTCCATATCATTTTGTCTAATGATTGTAGTTTTCGATGGTTTTATTCAATTCTTTTATTCAAAAAATATATTTGGATATCCATCATCTTTAATAGGAGATACTTATAGATTAAGTGGTTTTTTTAAGGAAGAATTAATTATCGGAAGTTTTATTTCTAGAATGTTACCATTTTACTTAGGTTTGTACATGTATTGCAAATACCTAAATATAATTGGCAATAAAGATAACTATGTTTCATTATTTTTATTAATAAGCTGTCTTCTAGTTTTATTATCAGGAGAAAGAGTTGCGTTATTTTATGCATTTCTAAGCATATTAATGGGAGCACTTTTAATTAATTTTTTAAATATTAAATGGTTTTTAAAACTAATTACAGTTTGTCTTATTTTAATATCACTAATATTTACACATGAAGGATCAAAAAAAAGATTAATTGACAAAACATTTAACCAAATTGGTATCTCAAATAGTGAAGAAGATTCAACGGACAATGACAAAATTTATATTTATAGTATTCATCATCATTATCATATCGTAGCAGCGTACAAAATATTTAAAGACAATATTATGTTTGGTTCTGGTGTAAAAACGTTTCGTGAAGTGTGCAAAGACGGATATAGTGAAAATATTTTTTCATGCACCACGCACCCACATAATACAATTATGCAGTTTTTGTCTGAAACAGGTATAGTTGGGATTTTATTTTATTTTTTAAGTTTATTTTATGTACTTAAATTTATGTCAATTAATCTTTGGTTATTAATTTCAAATAAAGATAATAACCTGTATAAAGCTAAGATATTTTATTTATTAGCATTATTAATATCTTTAATGCCATTATTGCCTTCGGGTAATTTTTTTAATAACTGGATCTCAATAATAAATTATTTACCAGTAGGTTTTTATTTATTAAGTAATAAAAAAAATGAATTATAATTTTATAATAGTAACACTGATACTAAATATAATTTTTATATTTAGTTTTAATAAGATTACAAAAAAGTTCAATTTTTATGATTTTCCAGATTATGCTAGAAAAATACATAAAAAAAAAACTTCTTTAATAGGAGGATTTTTATTTTTTATCTTTAACTTAATATATTTGGTGTTTTATATTTTTGACGCTGTTGAAATTTTCTTTACTTTAAGAGAAATGGTTTCTTTAATTTTTGTTTCAAATATTTTTTTTATAATTGGTTTGTATGATGATAAATTTAATTTAAAAGCTAATACAAAAATATATTTGATGATTTTTGTAAGTTTATGCATAATCTTGATTAATGATAATTTTTTAATTGAAGAGTTAAATTTTAGTTTTTATTCAAAATCGATAATATTAGGCAATTTTTCTATTTTATTTACAACTATATGCTTCATATGTTTTGTTAATGCTTGCAATATGTTTGATGGAATAGATTTGCAATTTGGATTTTATCTAATATTTTTATCTACCATTTTTATAAGCAAAGGAATAATGATCTATTTTTACTTTGGTTTAATTATTTGTGGAGTTTTTTTTCTGTATTATAACTTTAATAAAAAAATCTTTATTGGAAATAATGGAACATTATTATTAGGTACTCTTTTTTCTTTCTTATTCATTGGGTCTTATACTAAATCAAATCTTTTTTTTGTTGATGAAATTTTCTTAATTATGGCAATACCTGGTTTTGACCTAATAAGAGTTTCGATTTTAAGATTAACCCAAGGAAAAAATATGTTTCAACCAGATAGCAATCATATTCACCATCTTCTTATAAAAAAAATAAGTATAGTTAAAACAAATCTATTAATTCAATTATCAATAGTGTTGCCATTTTTAAATTTTTACATTTATCAAAATTTTTTAACTAGTATTATCATAGCCACTTTAGGTTATTTAATGTTATTTTTTTATGCTAAAAGCTCTACTTAATAAAAGATTAAATACAAAGGAGTATTTAGTAATATTCTTTTTTATTTTTTTACTTCACCTAATTACAATAAATTGGTATCCTACTAATTTTGAAGGTGCTTACTCAAAGTTGGCTTTTTTTTTTTTACAACAAGATAAACTTTTTCTTATAGATAGCTTTTATAATGTGCAAGCAAACACAATTATTTTTTCATTGCTGAGTTCATTGTTAAGTAAAGCAATAATATTTTTAAGCCCAGAAGCAACTATTCGAATTCTTTCTGCAACTAGTTATTTTTTTTTAATCCTCGCTTTTAAAAATTTATTAAGTTTTTTAAAAAAAGAAAATAAATTACTATTTTTAATTATATTTATTTCAAATCCATTAATTTGGTATTATGGACATAGAATTTATGTTGATTTATTTGCTTTCTCTATAGGTATATATGGTTTTTCAATTTTACTTGATAACTTCAAAGATAAAAAAAAGGTTTTACAAACATCTTTATGGGTTTCATTTGCGATTATTTTAAAACCATTCAATCTCATATATTTACCAATTATTTTTATATATTTATTTTTTATTGAAAAAATAAGATCTGAATTAAAGTTTAATTTAATAGCCGGCATTATACTTCCCATTTTTATTTTTTTTATTTTTTTATTTTTGAACAAATATTATTTTGATTTCTATTTGCTACCTGATAAATTTATTTCAGATGGATCAATTTTTATCAAACTAGAAAAAATAGATTTAGTATATCTTTTAAATATTTTTTCAAATTTTATTTATTACGTTGGATATTTAGGTCTGATTACATTTCCATTACTCTTTAGGTTAACTAAAAAGAGTTTAAATAAAAATTTAATTTTTAAAATTATAATCATTTTTTCAATTAGTTTTTTATTATCTAAATTTTTATCATCTAACTATGGAGAAATAAATTTAGGACCGTTTCAAAGATTATTTAATTTAGATTTTTATAAATTAATAATATGTACTTTTTTTACATATATATTTTACCTAATTTTTTCATTAAAAAAAATTGTTGAAGAGAGATTTGATTTAAAGAAAATATATTTCTTCATATCTATAATTTTAATTTACATATTTGCACTATCTTTTTTGAAGTTATCACAAAGATATCTTTTACTAACAATACCATTTTTTTATTGTTTAATTTTTATTATTTCAAACTCCATCTACATATATATGATCAATTTAAAATTTAATGTCTTAATAATTCTTCTATTATTACTAAATTATAATATTCAATCAAATTTAACATCGCAATTATTTAGCATTATGAAAGAAAGAGATATTATTTTTCAAACTGATCCTGGACCTTTGCTTCCTCATTTAATGCATGAATATCAACATATCATAAACTATAAAAATAAAAGATTAATGTATTTTGATACTATCACCAGGTATAAAATATCTAACAAACCGTCAAATGATAAAAGATCTGAAGTTTTTTCTTATAATTTATTTGGTAAGTCTTTAAAAAAGATTTATTTAGTTAGCTATTAAAACTTTATAATTCCAGGGATATATCTTTCTTTTCAATTTTAAATTTTTAAATGATGTGCAGGGTGCTTTGCTATACATGCACAATGTATATGGTGAAGCAGTGTAATAGATAATTTCTTTATCTTGTATCTTTGGTATATTTGTATTTTTTTTATTATTTGCTGTAAAAGAGTTTTTCTTTGGCCACGGGTAGTCAACATATTTTGTATCTAAATTCTTAAATATTCTATTAAAATTTTTTAAAATTAACAAAAAACAGAGTAATATTAAAGTATAGGTAAATATTTTCCGTATAATATTTTTAATATTGAATCTACTTAAAATTATTATGCTTGATAATATTACAGAGGTGCCTAAATACGCAGCACCATAACGATAAGTTGGAAATTTAAAAAACCAAAACAATAAAAAAATTAAATTTATTACAAGAATAATTAAAATAATTTTATTTGTTTTAACTTTTTTCCTATATTCTAATACTGCATAGCAGAAAAGTATTATTAAAATTGAAAAAATTAATAAGGGTAATATCTTTTTAATTACCACTTTTGAATGTGTATTCATCCATCCCTTTATCCACTCATAATCAGATATATGCTCTCTGTAACTTTTTGATTTATTTATTCTATCAGGATAAGCCTTAGCCCAAGCCTCAGATGATAGACTAACTTTTTTTGAGTCGCTTATTGTACCTATCGGTGACCATTCTAAAGATTTAATACATGTCAAATTTACTGGATATAGTACACAAGATGAAATCAAAATATTTTTAAACAACCATAACAAAATAAAAAAAGTTGAAAATATATTTGATTTAGTAAACAAATTAATTTTTTTGAAATTTGCTATAAATACAACTAAAGGAAAGACTAATATTAAAACATAAAATTGTTTTATTAAAAATGTATTTATACAATAAAGCACTATCTTATTGTATATTTTTTTTGAGTCTTCATTTTTTATAATAAAGAGCTTCATGATGTTGTAGGTACTTAATAAATATATCATGTGAGCTGGATCATCATTACCAAAACCACTATATCTATTCATTGTGCTTAAGATAAAAACTAATGAAAATATTGAAAATAATTTTAGAGTTATATTATGGTTTATTTTTAACTCTTCATAAAAATAAATAGATATTGTAGGAAAAATTAATGTAAGAGGTATTAAAATTCCATTATCACTAAATATTAAGTTATTAAATATAGCATACAAATATTGCAAAGAAGAAATATGCCCAAATCTAAAATGTAAGTTAACAGAACCTAATATTATCTTTTCCTCATTAAGCATGCTTATGTATGGAAGATGGTAAAGACCAGCATCTGGTCTATTAGAATGATCTAATAAAAAAGTTACAAATCCTATTAAGCTGATAATTGCAATTTTTTTAGTAACACTAATTAAATCAATCGAATTTTTTGAGATAAAAAGGAAAATAAAGCTAATAAAAAAGATAAATGTATTAAGATAGACATTTAAACTAATAAAAAAGTTTAAAAATAATGCTAAAAAAGATAAAAAAATAAAACCTAAAATAATTAATTCAGCGATATTATTTATTTTAAATTTAAATAAAACTTTATTTATTACATGACCATATGAAAAAATACAGTAACAGGTTAAAAAGCAAAAAAGGTATATTTTAATGAAATCCATATTTGAAAAAAAATTGTCTGTAGTAATACCTTGTTATAACGAAAATTCTACGATTTCCAAAATAATTAAAAAAGTTATTGATACAAATTTAAATCTTGAATTGATTTTAGTTGATGATTTTTCAACTGATGGGAGCAGAAAAAAAATAAAACAAGCCCAACATAAGGTAATAAAAAAAAAAATCTTCCATAACAAAAATAAAGGTAAGGGTGCATGTATAAAATCAGCTCTAAGATATGTATCTGGAGAACTTGTTATTATACAGGATGCAGATTTAGAATATAATCCAAAGGACTATAAAAAATTATTAACCCCCTTTTTAGAGGATAAAGTAGAGGTAGTTTATGGATCTAGAGTATTAAATAAAAAAAGATATTCATTAAAAAAAAAGCTTTCTGTTAATTTTAGAACTTTTTCAAACCATGCATTAACAATACTTTCTAATATTTTGAATAATCAATCCTTAACTGATGCACATACATGTTATAAAATTTTTAAGACAAAGTTATTAAAAAAGATTAAACCCAAAGAAAATGATTTTGCATTTTGTCCAGAGGTCACTACTAAAATTTCAAATTTAAATTTAAATATAAAAGAGGTTCCAATTCATTATAAAGGCAGGGGCTATGACGAAGGAAAAAAAATTGGAATTTATGATGCCTTTAGAGTTTTAATAGTGATTTTTAAATATAAATTTTAAATGAAAAAAATTATTGTAGTCACTGGTGGAGCAGGTTTTATTGGTTCAAATTTAATTTCTTTACTTGTTAAAAAAACTAATTTTAAAATTATTAGTCTAGACAATTATTCATCAGGAAATAAAAAAAACCATATTAAAAACAAAAGAGTTAATTATTTTAGATGCAATACAAAAAATATATCTAGAAAACTAGAAATTTACAAAAATATTATCCATACAGTATTTCATTTTGGTGAGTTTTCAAGAATCTATCAAAGTTTTTTAAAGATGGATAAGTGTATAGAATCAAATATTGTTGGAACAAATAGTGTATTTGATTTTTGTCTTTCTAATAAAATTAAACTTATATATTCAGCAACATCAGCGAGTATTGGAAATAAAGGTGACGATAAAAACCTATCTCCTTATGCATTTACTAAAGCTAAAAATTTAGAACTATTAGAAAATTTAAAAAAATGGTTTAATTTTAAGTATGAAATAATTTATTTTTATAATGTTTATGGCCCTAGGCAAATAAAAAAAGGTTCTATGGCTACAGTGATTGGAATATTTGAGGATCAGTTTAAAAAGAAAATACCATTAACGATAGTTAGGCCAGGATCACAATCTAGAAGATTTACACATGTTTTTGATACAGTCGATGCTTGTTATTTTGCTTGGAAAAAAAATAAGTGCAGACATTACAGTGTATCTCATAAAAAGAGTTATACGATTATTGATGTTGCAAAAATGTTTAATAGTAAAGTTAAGTTTCTTCCATCAAGAAAAGGTGAAAGATACGCTTCAGCTTTAACAAGTATGAATTTATCAAATAAAGTTCACAAAATATTTGGAAAAATTAATCTTAAAGATCACATCACAAATATTGTTAAAAACTCTTAAAAAAGACCTCAATTCTTTGTTTACAATGTTTTTATTTTAGGTATAACACTCTCGCCGGTGATTATTGCGAAGGGGTAATACCCGATCCCATTCCGAACTCGGAAGTCAAGCCCTTCAGCGC
>Ga0129324_10000290_pt1 | contig 36540 bp, 33 predicted proteins | sample CPBDNA_7_FD_96879 | JGI IMG/M metagenome (GOLD analysis project Ga0129324, IMG submission 96879) | Freshwater to marine salinity gradient microbial communities from Chesapeake Bay, USA - CPBay_Spr_15_0.2_DNA | ecosystem: Environmental > Aquatic > Marine > Coastal | place: USA: Chesapeake Bay...
CCCTCGGCTGGCGAGGGTGCGAAGGATCGCCAGCGTGTGACTGGCGGCCGGTACTTTGCCCACGCGGTGCTCCTTCAGTCTGGTATCCCAGACACAATAGGCCCGTGGACAGACCCCGCGCGCGCACGAGGGCTTGAAGATGTGCAGGTGACTACATCGGTGGAGTTGAGTCCCCAGCCTTTATTACCGGCCGAGGTTGTGGCGGTTGCGCGGGGTGATGCGCAGGTCAGACTCGCGGCTGACGCGGTCGCACACATGGCTACTAGTCGAGCCATCATCGATGCGTTGGCCACTGCTGATACACCGGCGTATGGAATCTCCACCGGCTTCGGAGCTTTAGCCACTGTCCATATCGCCCCCGAGCAGCGCGCCCAACTGCAGCGGTCCCTCATTCGTTCGCACGCTGCTGGCGCAGGACCCGAGGTGGAGCGAGAGGTTGTCCGCGCAACGATGCTGCTGCGACTGCACACCTTGGCGACGGGTCGAACCGGTGTGCGTCCGAGCACCGCCGAAGCGTACGCCGCGATGCTCAATGCCGGGATCACTCCGATCATTCACGAATATGGATCCTTGGGCTGCTCGGGTGATCTCGCGCCGCTGGCACACATTGCTCTCGCTGTCATGGGTGAAGGCACGGTGCGAGATGGCTCCGGTCAGCAGTGCTCGGCTGCCGATGCATTGGCAGCGGCGGGATTGAAGCCGGTGGTCTTGGCTGAGAAGGAGGGACTCGCTCTCATCAACGGCACGGACGGCATGTTGGGGATGCTGGTCTTGGCCCTTGCTGATCTTGAGGTGCTACTGACTTCGGCCGACATTGCCGCGGCGATGAGTATCGAGGCCCTGCTCGGCACGGACGCTGTTCTCGCTGCTGGCCTGATCGCTATGCGGCCCCATCCGGGTCAAATACGCAGTGCGGAAATTATGCGCGCGGTGTTGTCAGGTAGTCCGATGGTGGCTAGTCACTCGGGCCCCGATGACACGCGGGTTCAAGATGCCTATTCGTTGCGATGTGCTCCGCAGGTTCACGGAGCCGCTCGCGACACCATGGAACACGCGGCGCGGGTTGCTTCCTGGGAGTTGGCATCAGCAATTGATAACCCGGTTGTCACCATCGACGGTGATGTGGCCAGCAACGGCAATTTCCATGGCGCCCCGGTTGGTTACGTCCTTGATTTCCTCGCTATCGCCTGCGCCGATGTGGCCAGCATGAGTGAACGCCGCACTGATCGAATGCTGGACCAACATCGCAGCCACGGCTTGCCACCGTTTCTGGCTCATGATGCGGGCGTTGACTCAGGCCACATGATTGCTCAATACACCGCGGCCGGAATAGTTCATGACCTCAAGCGCCTCGCTGCACCGGCAAGTGTTGATTCCATTCCTTCCAGCGCCATGCAGGAAGACCACGTCTCGATGGGTTGGAGTGCCGCGAGAAAATTGCGTAAGAGCGTTGATGGTCTCGCGACGGTGGTGGCCATCGAAGTCATGACTGCGGCTCGTGCCCTGGAGATTCGCGCTCCTGTTGCTAGTGCAGATGCGACGAATGCGGTGACGGCACTTCTACGTCATCAGATACCAGGTCCTGGATCGGATCGATTCCTAGCTCCCGAGATTGCCATCGCCACGGACCTAGTCCGCTCAGGCGCGGTTCTGGCGGCCGTTGAGGCCGTGACCGGACCACTCAATGTACGTGAGGGGATATTTTCATGACTGACACCGTGCACGACACACTCACGGGATCTCGCGTAGTACATGCGGCTCGCGGCACAAAACGCACCGCGGGTTCGTGGCAGACCGAAGCCGCATTGCGCATGCTGCACAACAATCTTGACCCCGAAGTTGCCGAGCATCCGGATCGTCTGGTTGTATACGGCGGCACCGGAAGAGCCGCTCGAGATTGGGCATCCTTCGACGCCATGACTCGTACCCTCACGTCGCTTCGTGATGACGAGACGATGCTAGTGCAGTCCGGCCGACCCGTTGGGGTCATGCAGACCCACGAATGGGCACCACGTGTGCTCATCGCGAATTCCAATCTGGTCGGGGATTGGTCTACGTGGCCTGAGTTCCGACGCCTGGAACAACTGGGCTTGACCATGTATGGGCAGATGACCGCAGGATCGTGGATTTATATTGGTACGCAAGGAATCCTGCAAGGAACCTATGAAACATTCGCTGCCGTGGCGACCAAGCGATTTGGTGGCACGCTTGCGGGCACCCTCACGCTGACGGCCGGATGCGGTGGTATGGGTGGCGCCCAGCCATTGGCAGTGACCATGAACGAGGGAGTGTGCCTCATCATCGATGTTGATCCCACGCGTTTGAGTAAGCGGGTGAAGGATCGCTACCTCGATGAGGTGGCCACTGACCTGGATGACGCGGTCAAACGATGCTTGGCGGCAAAACGTGAGCGTCGCGCACTGAGCGTCGGAGTCGTGGGCAATGCCGCAGTGGTCTTCCCGGAACTTCTACGTAGAGGCGTCGAGATTGACATTGTCACCGATCAGACCAGCGCCCACGACCCACTCAGTTACTTGCCGGAAAATATTGAAGCGTCTGAGTCTGATGACTACTCGGCCAAGAAGCCGGAGGAGTACACCGATCGCGCGCGCCAGTCGATGGCCAAGCACGTCGAGGCGATGGTCGGCTTCATGGACAACGGTGCGGAGGTGTTCGATTACGGAAATTCGATTCGAGACGAAGCACGTCAGGGTGGGTATAGTCGCGCCTTTGACTTTCCGGGCTTCATTCCTGCCTACATTCGCCCGTTGTTCTGTGAAGGCAAGGGCCCGTTCCGCTGGGTGGCGCTCAGTGGTGATCCGAGTGATATCGCTAAGACCGACCAGGCCATCATGGATTTGTTTCCTGACAACGAGCAACTTCATCGCTGGATCCGTTTAGCCGGAGAGCGAGTAGCGTTTCAGGGCTTGCCTGCACGTATTTGCTGGCTGGGATACGGAGAGCGTGACAAGGCGGGACTGCTGTTCAATGAAATGGTGGCGAGCGGGGAACTGAAGGCGCCGATTGTGATCGGTCGCGATCATCTGGACTGCGGCTCCGTGGCTTCTCCCTACCGTGAGACAGAAGCCATGGCGGATGGGTCCGATGCGATCGCCGATTGGCCGATACTGAATGCCCTGGTGAACACAGCATCAGGTGCAAGTTGGGTATCGCTGCATCATGGTGGTGGCGTGGGCATTGGCAGGTCACTGCATGCAGGTCAGGTGAGCGTCGCCGACGGATCCGCATTGGCTGCAGCGAAATTGGCCCGAGTCTTAACCAATGACCCGGCGATGGGAATCATCCGGCATTGTGATGCCGGGTATGACCGTGCCGATGAGGTCGCCGAACAACGTGATGTTCGTGTGCCCATGCGTGAGGAGTAGTCGATGCTTGACGTGGTCGATCTACTCGAGCAGATCGTTGGTATCGGTAAGGATCGAACGGGTGGATACCGACGATTCGCACTCACCGATACCGAACGGGAACTAGCCGAATGGTTCGACGCCACGGCAGCTTCGTTGGGTTTGTCTGTGGAATGCGATCGCAATGGCAATCGTTGGGCGTGGTGGGGAAACCCGGCTGATGGTGATGCGATTGTTACGGGCTCTCACCTTGATTCGGTGCCGCGTGGTGGCGCTTTCGATGGTCCACTCGGTGTAGCAAGCGGTTTTGCGGCCATCGCTTCGATGAAGGACCGGGGTGTTCAGCCAGTTCGGCCGATTGCACTTGCTTGCTTCACCGATGAAGAAGGTGGGCGCTTTGGGTTGGCATGTCTTGGTTCTCGATTGATGACCGGGGTAGTGGAACCGACGCGGGTACTAGGACTTCGAGATGACGACGGCATAACTCTTGCCGAGGCGATGCACGCCCAAGGTCGCGATCCGCATCTTGTCGGTGCGGATCAGGCGCGTCTGGCCGATATCAACACGTTTGTCGAACTGCACGTGGAACAGGGTCGAGCACTCATTGACACTGAACACGCGGTGGGTGTGGGAACTCGGATCTGGCCCCATGGCCGGTGGCGTTGCGACATCACGGGCCGAGCTGATCACGCGGGTACCGCGCGCATGGTGGATCGCGATGATCCGATGTTGACCCTGGCTGCCCTGATTGACGCCGCCCACGTTCAAGCCGGACGAATCGACTCACCAAACCGGCCGGCCCGAGCGACAATAGGTCGGGTCCAGATCACGCCTAACGCCATCAATGCGATACCGGCTGTTGTGACGGCCTGGCTTGATGCGCGGGCAGGGGATGAGCAAACGCTCACCGCTTTAGTCGATGACATCGCCCGGTCGTGTGGAGTATCTCTGCTTGCCGAATCAAGCACCCCTGAACAAACCTTTGATCGTCCCCTCGCCGGACATCTTTCGGGGCTCCTCGCATCAGCGCCGCTGATGGATACCGGTGCCGGACACGACGCAGGTGTGTTATCGGATGCGGGCGTGCGGACAGCCATGCTGTTTGTTCGCAATCCTACGGGTGTGTCGCATGCGCCAGAGGAGAGCGCGGAGGAGTCCGATTGCCGCGCTGGAGTTGAAGCGCTCGAGCGCGTGCTCGTCGACCTGTCCCTAACGAGAACATGACAGATGTGACCATGACGGAGATTTGGTGTGCCCAAGCGTGGCTGGGTGGTGCGGGGCTCAGCGCTGAGGTACTTATCGAGATCGACAATGCAGGCATCGTTATGGCCATCACGCCCGGGGTCAAGCCTTCGGCTCATGCACACAGACTGACCGGCTGGGTGCTTCCTGGATTTGTCAATAATCATTCGCACGCGTTTCATCGCGGGATCCGCGGGCGCACGCATTCAGGCAGTGCATCTTTTTGGGAGTGGCGCGAGCAGATGTATGCGCTAGCCACTGCACTGACACCTGAGACGTACGCTGCACTTGCTCGAGCGACCTACGCCGAAATGGTGGAAAGCGGATACACGCGGGTCAGTGAATTTCACTACCTTCACCATGATCGCGGCGGGGTTTCGTATGCCGATCCAAACGAAATGTCCCATGCCCTTGCCCAAGCAGCGGTTCACAGCGGCATTGGCCTCACCCTCTTGGACACTCTCTACCTCGGTTCGGCTCCGGGCGTTGGCGCTGAAGGTGTTCAAATGCGGTTCAGTGACGGAAATGTTGATCGATGGATCGAGCGAAACGCGGCCCCGCTGAAGCATGACTCGGTGTGCCGTGGGCTCGCCGTGCATTCGGTGCGAGCAGTTACTCCGACTGACATCGAATCCGCATCCTTTATTGCCCAGCAGCGCAACGTGCCCCTGCACGCCCACGTTTCTGAGCAACCCCGAGAAAACGAGGAGTGCTTTGCTGCTTATGGGCGCTCGCCTACTCAAGTATTTGCTGATGCCGGCGCATTAGATGCAGACTTCACCGCTGTCCATGCGACCCACCTGTCGTCAGTCGATATTCAGTTGCTGAGCAGCTCTCATGTGTGTCTGTGTCCGACTACCGAAGCGGAGCTGGCTGACGGTATTGGTCCAGCCGGTTTGTTGCGCGATGCTGGGAGTGGGTTGTCCTTGGGTAGTGATTCCCAGGCGATTATCGATCCTTTCGCGGAGATGCAGCGCATCGAATGGGATCAGCGTCTTGCCACCGGACGACGCGGAACATTCAGTGGACCTGACCTGGCTCGTATCGGTACGCGCGACGGAATCACCGTGGGGAGTCCGGCTGACCTTGTTGAGATTGACCCACACTCCCGACGTCTGGCTGGAGCGTCTGCTGAATCATTGTCAGGGCTGGTGTTCGCGGCCAGTGGTGCTGACATCAAGACTGTCTACGTCACCGGTGTGGAGAAGGTACGCGACGGTCGTCACGTCGATATCGATGTGACGGCGGAATTGTCCGCCGCGTTAGCCACAGTGTGGGGAGATCTGTCATGAGCTCGGTCGTTGCTTGGCGAAATATTGGTGAACTCGTTACCTGTGACGCTTCGCACGGCACCGGGCCGTTGGGCGCGGTGACCGATGCGGCGGTGGTGAGCGTCGATGGTCGCATTGCTTGGGTCGGTCCATCGACCCAGTGCCCGGACGCTGATACGACCCACGATATGGATGGCTGCTGCGTCCTGCCAGGATTCGTTGACAGCCACACCCATCCAATTTTCGGTGGTGATCGATCATCGGAGTTTGCCGCCCGGATGGCTGGAGATACCTATGAGGCAGGCGGTATTCGTGCGACCGTTGCGGCCACGCGTGCGACCAGTGATGAGGTGCTTCGGGAACGGGCAGCAAAGTTGCGCGAGGAAGCGTTGGGTCAAGGTACAACCACGCTCGAGGCCAAAAGTGGTTATGGATTGACCGTTCACGATGAATGTAGGAGTCTGCAAGCAGCGTGTTCCATCACTAGCGAAACGACTTTCTTAGGCGCTCACGTGGTGCCGCAGGAGTTTGCACATAACCCAGATGCCTATGTATCGCTTGTGATTGGGGACATGCTGGAGCAATCTTTGCCGTACGCGAAATGGGCTGATGTTTTTTGTGATCGAGGCGCTTTCGATGTCGACCAGGCCCGACATATTTTGACCGCATGTTCAGCGCGGGGTCTTGGCCTGCGTTTGCATGCCAATCAGCTTCAGCCAGGTCCCGGGGTGCAACTCGGGGTCGAACTGAAAGCGGCGAGTGTGGATCACTGCACCTACCTAAGTGACGAGGATCTTGCTGCCCTCGCTAGTTCCCGCACGATTGCCACTTTCGTACCGGGTGCTGAGTTCTCCACCCGTGCCCCGTATCCGAATATTCGACGGGCGCTTGATGCCGGTGTGACGGTGGCACTGGCCAGCGATTGCAATCCGGGAACTTCATACACAACGTCGCTGCCGTTTGCCATCGCCCTTGCCGTTCGCGACATGGGAATGACGCCGGCAGAAGCAGTCTGGGCGTCGACCGCTGGCGGCGCTGCTGCGCTGCAGCGCGATGACATCGGGATCATTGCTCCTGGTGCCCGTGCCGATTTACAGTCGCTGGCGGCGGCTAACCACATCCATCTGGCGTATCGTCCTGGTGTGCCGCTAACTACAGGAGTGTGGGTCGCTGGCCAGCGAATGCGCTAGGTCGTGCGTCGTGACCGCGACCACGCATCCAGGTCAACAGCGGCCAAGATAACCAGCCCTTCGATGATGCGTTGCGGCTAGTGCGATGTGATATCGAGGTCGCCGATGGCTGCGTTAACAGCTGCGGTTCGCTCAGATCGGTCTCCGCTCACCACGATCACGGCATGCCCCCGAGCGGTGAGCAGGGGCACAACGGTGTCGTGAATGACGGCCTGGGCTTGCTCTTGTCGCATGAGTCCATCGCGCTGGAGGCCATCGGGGGTCCATTCATCAGTGCGGGTGCAGCACACGATCAGGTCGTAACTAGCCGCATCGGACAGCCCAGGTGTGATCAGTTCCTTGCTGTCGAAATACACCAGCGAGTACACGGCGGTCATCAGCGGTAAGGGGTCGGCGATCACGAGCGGCACTTGACTGTGGGCGGCTGCGCGCGACACCGTGTGAACGGTTACCTGCTGGGTGAGGAAGATGCCTTCTTGGTCGTCGACCTGAGGCAGTCGACCGAAATCGCGCACAAAGTCGCGCAGGTATTCTGGTGCCACGAGACCATTGAGTGATTGTGCGACGTCTTCGGCCAAGGTTGTTTTGCCGGTGCATTCACCACCCAGCAAGCCGATACGAATCACGCTTTCGTGCGCACCGCGCCGGTGAGTTCCTCGGCGGTAAATCCACCCTCTACAGCATCGTCTTTGGCATATCTGAACAGTACGACTGAGAATATTCCCCGCAACGTCGCCAGCAGCAGACTGCCGATCACCAAGAGAATGACCCCCACCACGATCAGCGGTACTCCGACCGCCCAATTGTCACTCGCGGTCAGAAATATTCCGCCGACAATCAAAATGATGGCGGGGAAGATAGCGGTCAGTCCGATGAGTCCACCGATGCGCACGCCGCCAAAAATCTGAAGCCCCCATCGGGCTTTGAGCAACTTTGACGACTCCTTAATGGCCGTGATGGGGCCTACCTTTTCCAACACGATGAACGGAACCACAAAAAAGGTGATGAGGCCCCACAGGGCCAAAATGCCTGCGGCGGCAATATTGCGCACCGCATCACCGACCCCGCCTTGGCCATTGCCCCGTATCAGGCCCACGATGACGTTCACAACCGTTTGGATGAACGCCCATGCGATGAGCGGAAATATCCGGGTGATAGATACGCCAATGCCGTGTCCCACAGATGACTGGCCACCGGCCAACTCGCTATCGGTTGCGGCGACGAGTCCACCGCTTGCTATCGCAATCACAATCTGGTTGGCGAAGATACCGACGATGATCAACACGACGGCGGGGATGTTGTTGTTCGTGGCGAATAACCATGCCGCGGGAACCCAGAAAACAGCGAGCGGAATGAGGCTGACGAGGAAGCCCAGAATCGGGAAGGCCAGTAGGTACCGATTTTCTTTCACGATCGCCCACGACTTCGTGGTGAGCTGCTTGCTTTGTCCCCAGGATTGACGAGCCATGGGCCAGACAGTAGCCCATGACCCCCTTGTCGTTCGTCACGTTGAGGAGTACCGTTGCTATTGACAGTTGCTCAATAAGGCCAGGCAGATCACGCTGATTCTTCGAAGGGGAGTTGCACCATGGCGAACGAGGCATTTATCTACGAAGCGATCCGCACCCCTCGAGGTCGCGGCAAAGCCAATGGCTCACTGCATGGTGTGAAGCCGGTGAGTTTGGTGACCGGCCTGTTGCACGAGATGCAGACCCGACATCCTGACCTGGATCCCAGTGAGATCGACGATGTGATCTTGGGGTGCGTCACCCCCATCGGTGATCAGGGTGCCGACATCGCCAAGACCGCTGCTATCGCCGCGGGTCTTCCGGTCACGGTTGCGGGCACTCAGATCAACCGCTTTTGCGCATCCGGACTTGAGTCGATCAACATGGCCGCCCAGAAGGTGCGTGCCGGTTGGGACTCTCTGGTCGTGGCAGGTGGTGTTGAGTCGCTCAGCCGTGTGCCCATCGGCAGCGATGGCGGTCCGTGGGCGATGGATCCTGAGACGGCTTATGACTCCTATTTCGTGCCGCAGGGCATCAGCGCGGACCTCATTGCCACGATCGAGGGGTTCAGTCGCGACGATGTCGACGCCTACTCGGTTCGTTCCCAGGAGCGCGCTGCAGCCGCATGGAGCAGCGGCAACTTCACCAAATCCGTAGTTCCGGTACGTGATTTAAACGGCGTCATCATTCTTGATCACGACGAACACATGCGTCCGGATACGACCATGGAGTCGCTGTCCAAGCTCACGCCGTCGTTTGCTGCTATGGGCGACATGGGTGGTTTCGATGCCGTCGCGCTACAGAAGTTCCACTGGGTCGAACGGATCAACCACGTGCACACAGCCGGTAACTCTTCGGGCATCGTCGATGGTGCTGCACTCGTGCTGGTGGGTAGCGAGGAAGCCGGTCGTATCGCAGGAATGACACCGCGGGCCCGCGTTGTTGCTACCGCAGTGAGCGGCGCCGATCCCACCATCATGCTGACGGGCCCGACACCGGCCACTCATAAAGTTCTTGCTGCAGCAGGGCTTTCACCTAGCGACATCGATGTCTGGGAACTCAACGAGGCATTCGCTGCTGTCGTGCTGAAGTGGATGAAGGATTTCGATCTGGACATTGAGCAGGTCAACGTCAACGGTGGCGCCATCGCGATGGGTCACCCGCTGGGCGCCACAGGCACCATGATCACCGGCACCGTGCTCGACGAGTTGGAGCGCACCGGTGGCCGTTACGGCCTGATCACTTTGTGCATCGGTGGCGGCATGGGCCTGGCCACAATCATCGAACGCGTCTGAGGGAGATAGAACACACAATGACGAACATGATTTCTTGGAATGCTGATGCTGACGGTGTCGTCACGCTCACGATGGATGACCCCGATGCCGGGGCCAACACGATGAACGAGCTGTTCATTTCTTCGCTCGAACAGACCCTCGATCGGATTGAGGCTGAGAAGAACGAAATCAGCGGCGTCATTGTCACGAGCGCGAAGAAGACGTTCTTTGCCGGTGCCGATCTCAACCTGATCGTGCAGGCCACCCCGGCTGATGCTGAACGCCTCGAGGCAGAAACTGCGCGCATCAAGCGTGCGCTGCGCCGTTTGGAAACCTCAGGGGTGCCAGTGGTGGCCGCCATCAACGGTGCGGCACTCGGCGGTGGACTAGAGATCGCCCTGGCCTGTCATCACCGAATCGCACTAGATGCGCGCGGTAGCGAAATCGGTCTGCCGGAGGTAACGCTGGGCCTGTTGCCCGGCGCTGGTGGCGTCGTGCGCACCATTCGCATGTTCGGTCTACAAAAGGCACTTATGGAAGTGCTCCTGCAGGGTCAACGCCGGAAGCCGACGAAGGCAGCCGAGGTTGGTTTGGTGGATGAGGTCGTGGCCGATCCCGACACGATGATGAGTCAGGCTCGCGCGTGGATCAAGGCCAACCCAGAGGCCGTACAACAGTGGGATGCCCCCGGTTACAAGATGCCGGGCGGTACGCCATCTCAGCCCAAACTCGCCATGATGTTGCCTGCGTTCCCGGCCAATCTGCGTAAGCAACTTAAGGGTGCACCGATGCCGGCTCCGCTGGCCATCATGTCGGCGGCCGTCGAGGGCGCCCAGGTTGATTTCGCAAACGCCGAGAAGATCGAAGGCCGATACTTCGTCAGCCTGGCCACCGGCCAGACGGCCAAAAACATGACCCAGGCGTTCTTCTTTGATCTGCAGCACATCACCAAGGGTGGTGCTCGTCCCGAAGGGTTCCCGCGTTACACCGCAACCAAGGCTCTAGTCATGGGTGCGGGCATGATGGGCGCGGGCATCGCATATGTGTGCGCTCGCAACAACATTGAGGTTGTCCTCGTCGACACCACAATGGCTGCGGCAGAGAAGGGCAAGGCCTACTCGGAGAACCTCCTCGAAAAGGCCGTGTCTCGCGGTCGCATGACCGATGAGCAGCGCGTAGAGGTGCTTTCGCGCATCCACCCTGCCGACTCTGTCGATGAGGCCAAGGGTGCAGACCTCGTCATTGAGGCCGTCTTCGAAAGTCAAGAACTCAAGGCCGAAGTATTCGGGAGGATCGAACCTGTCGTTGCTGCGGATGCATTACTCGGATCGAATACCTCGACACTGCCGATCACCGGTCTAGCTAATGCCGTTAGCCGGCAAGAGGATTTCATTGGCCTGCACTTCTTTTCCCCGGTCGACAAAATGCCGCTGCTTGAGATTGTGGTCGGCGAAAAGACCTCGGATGCGGCAATTGCCAAGGCTCTCGACTTTGCCGCGCAAATCAAGAAGACACCAATCGTGGTCAATGACTCGCGTGGATTCTTCACCTCGCGAGTGATTGGCACGTTCATGGGTGAGGCGGTCGCGATGCTGGCCGAGGGTGTTCCCGCGCCTTCCATCGAGCAGGCGGGCCTGCAGGCGGGCTATCCCACGGGGCCGCTCGCGCTCTTCGATGAGGTGAGTCTGACGTTGGGGCGTCGCATTCGCGAAGAGGGTCGCGCGGCAGCAGCAGAGGCTGGCGCAGAGTTTGTCGAGCATCCATCGTTCCCGGCCATTGACGCCATGGTGTTGGAATACGAACGCGGTGGCCGGGCCGCCGGCGCGGGATTTTATGACTACGCCGAAGGCAAGCGCCTAGGCCTATGGGATGACCTGCCTGAGCACTTTGGTGGCGATAACACCGACATGCCGTTTGACGACATGAAGGAGCGCATGTTGTTTGCTGAGGCGATTGAGAGCATCAAGTGCCTCGATGAGGGCGTGCTGCGGTCGGTACCCGAGGCTAATATCGGCTCGATCTTCGGCATCGGATTCCCGCCGTGGACCGGTGGTGTCCTGCAATATGTCAATGGCTACGTCAGCGCCGATGGCACGGTGTCAGGTCCGGCGGGCTTCGTTGCCCGGGCCCGCGCGCTCGCCGAGGTTTATGGTGACCGGTTCTTGCCGCCGGTGTCGGTCGTGGCGTTGAGTGAGTCTGGTGGGCATTACGTCTGAGGCGGTCACCCCTCGCTTGCGCATGAGTGGGGACGACCGACGACGTCAACTCGTGGAGATCGGCTGGACGCTGCTGCAGCGCCGGCCGATCCATGAGCTAGCCCTCGATGAGGTGGCCCTGGAAGCTGGTATTTCGCGCAGCCTGCTTTTCCATTATTTTCCGACTAAGGGTGACTTTTATGCCGCGGTCGTCGAGGCGGCCGGTGCGAAAATGCTTAAGCCGGTCGGGGTGAAGGACGGTGACACCCCGCACGAGCGGATCCGCAGCCTCATCGATGGTTTCGTGCGACTAGTGGAGCGCAATCGCGTCGGATACACCTCATTAGTACGCGGTGCCGGTGGCGGTGATGTGCGTGTGGTGGAGGCCATGGCCCGGGTTCGCGATGCGCTTGTGCCTCGATGGCTGGCCGTGGCCGGTTTTGAGTCGACCGGCGATGAATGTCACGACGCGTTGGTGCGACTTGTTGTTCGCGGGTGGCTAGTTGGCATGGAAGAAACCGTCCTTGCCTGGAACCCAGACACACTTGATCGAGCGCTGCTCGTGGACTACCTCACCGAATCCTTTCAATCCCAGTTGCAGGTTGCTGCGCGTTGCACCACCGCTTCGTGACCTCATCGCAGTAGCGTCAGGGCATGACAGAGCAGGACCTGCAGGCTCTTTCGGGCGTACCCACGGCCGCGCGTCTGATTCGCATCGTGTTGGCACTAGGCGCGCTGCTGTTCATCGCCTCGGGCATAGCCCTCATCATCGCCCCGGGCTTGCTGGCCGGGCAACTGGGCTTGACCGGTGTTGTCGACACCACCTGGACCCTGCAGATGCTGGGTGCCGCACTCGTGGGATTGAGCGGTCAAATGTGGCTCGTGCGCCGTGCACCCGATCATCCCGTGCTCGGCAGTGCAGTGGTGATGTTGATCGCCGGGGGATTAATGGTGGTTTTGACCTTGACTCTGCCTGGCGACTGGACACTCTTGCGCTGGGTCTACCTCGGTGTTGGTATCGCGTTTTGGTTGGCCTATGCGGTCTTGGTGTGGTCAAGTAGACGTCGCGCGCGCTAGTTGCTGTCGAACAACTCAAGAAGCAGTGGTAGTTGTGCTGCAAAGGGTGCAAACAACGGAAGTGTGTCGAGGTCCTCGCGGCGCCACCACTGCGCGTCATCGTTTTCCGGCGACAGCGTGGCGTCGTAATGGGGTCGATCAGACACGTCCGCGCAGCAAGTGTGATAACTCCAGTGCCCCGGTGCCACCGCATCTTCAATCACGCCGACGAGTCTGAAACCGGTGGGCACGGTACCGATTTCTTCGTCAAACTCGCGCAGAGCGGCGGTGATGGGATCCTCATGGGAGTCGATGGCACCACCAGGAACCGACCATTCGCCATTCCCGCGATGCACCCACGATGCCCTGCGTGCCAGGAGAAACCACTGGGAACCCTCGGTGTCGAGGTGGCGCAAGAGAACCCCGGCTGCCCCGAATCTGCCCCAGAAGACGCGACCATCAGCGAGTTTGACCCAGCCATCGCCGGAGCCGGGTGCGGCTGCCGAAGACGTCATCAATGGTGTGGGGTTTCCTTGTTGCGAGCCCAGGAACGTTTGATTTCCTCCTCGGCCTCCTCACGGCCAACCCAGTTCGCGCCCTCCACGGACTTGCCGGGTTCTAGGTCCTTGTACACCTCGAAGAAGTGCTGAATTTCAAGGCGATCGAATTCCGCGACGTGGTAAATATCGCGCACGTGCTCCAACCGTGGGTCGCCCACGGGCACGCACAGCACTTTGTCGTCACCACCGGCCTCATCAGTCATGCGAAACATGCCCACGGTTCGACAGCGCACGACGACCCCGGGAAACGTGGCCTCTTGCACGAGCACGAGCGCATCGAGGGGATCGCCATCGAGGCCGAGGGTGTCGTCGATGTAGCCGTAGTCATGGGGGTACCGGGTGGCCGTAAAAAGCATGCGATCGAGGCGGATGCGACCACTTTCGTGATCCATCTCATACTTATTTCGGCTGCCGGTCGGGATTTCGATCGTGACATCGAATTCCAGGGGTGTCACTGAGCCTCCTCGAACTAGGTGGTGACCTAGTCTTCCCTACAACTAGGCGGCCGACCCCGAGGAGGTGGATAGCAACGTGAATCGTCGCTCCCCTTCGATGGTCTACCCATCTGACGGTGATCTGACGCAGACTAGCCGACGACCCCGCTCGTGGTTGCTGGCGTTGGCTGCATTGGCCTTAATGGGTGCGTTGATCGCTCCGGCCGGGATCGCCCAGACATCGGTCGCTCCACAGGGTCCCGCGGGTCCGGTGCTGGTGCCGGCATCGACGGCGGATCCAACTACCCCGGCACCGAACCCGGAGGTACTCGCGAGTCTGCTGGACTCCGAGTTCGCAAACCCGGCGGTCGCCGCTTCGATAGGTGCCGTCGTGTTCGACCCCGCCACGGGCACCGTTTTGTATGAGCGAGACAGCCTGCGCCCCCGAACACCGGCATCCACGGTCAAGCTGCTCACCGCGATCTCGGTTCTTGATGCCGTCGGTCCCCTGGGTCGCATTACTACGAACGTCCATTACGACCCTGTGTCGATGACGCTTACGCTGGTCGGGGCCGGGGACCCAACGCTGGCCAGTACTGGAGGCGAGGGTTCGTCGCTGGCAGAGCTCGCCGATGCTGTGGTGGAAGCCGTTGATGGACCGGGGCCCAACGCGGCGATCGAATTGAGATACGACGCATCGTTATTTTCTGGGCCAACGATCGCCCAAGGATGGTCTGCGGACTACCCGGCATTAGGCGTCACGGCCCCGGTGTCAGCACTCGAGGTGGATGGTTCGCTCGCGGCTGATGGGGTTACCTATGTGTCGGATCCGGCGTTGACCGCGGCGCTCGCCTTTGCGCAGGCACTTACCGATCGTGGCCTGCAACCGGGTGCCCCGCAGGCAGGTACGGTCGGTGCTGCGCCGGTGATTGCCTCGACTACCTCGGTGCCCGTTGCAGCAATGGTGCAACGCATGCTCACCGATTCCAAGAACGCTATGGCTGAGACGCTCGGTCATCTGGCGGGAGCCGTTCGCTTTGGCACGGGTAGTTTTGCGACCGCCGCCCAGGCTGTAGACGCAGCCCTGCAAGACATTGATATTTCAACCTCGGATCTCACCCTCTACGACAGCAGCGGTCTATCCGTGGACAACACCGCGCCCGCTCGGGTCTTTGCTCAGGTGCTTTCGGTGATGGTGCGAAACCCCGGGGCGTGGTGGGCCTGGCCAATCCCAGGTGGCCTGCCGGTAGCCGGGGTCACCGGTACCTTGGCGGATCGTTTTTACACCTCGGCAACCTACGCCGGTGTGGGCGTCGTGCGGGCCAAGACCGGCACGCTGATTGGTGTCTCGGCTCTGGCTGGCAGTGTCGTTGATCGCGATGGGCGGCTGCTGGTTTTCTCCTTTATTTCCGATGGCGCCAGCGATGTATCCATCTCACGTGAGGTCTTGGATCGTGCTGCCACGGTGCTTGCCCAGTGTGGGTGCAACGCCGCGTAGGGTCATCATGTGGCCGAGGTCGTGGATTGGGAATTCGCCGTGGCCACTGGGCGCCGTTTTGCTCCAGCTGGCCCGGAAGTGTCGTTGCGTGAGGCCCGACGAATCGTGGCCGATATCGCTCGGGCGAGTCGCACCGCGATCGAGCCCGTTGCCGAGCTAACCGGTCTTATCGCTCCGGTTGATTCACATCATGCGGTCGTTGTTGGCAGACCAGCATGGATTCGCGCCAACATCTCGCAGCTGCAGTTCGCGATGGCGCCGCTCACACGCAAACTGAAAGAACGCCAACCCAGCGTGCTGGCAGCTGAAGCCGGATCTCGCGCTACGGCACTGCAGATGGGCACAATCCTGGCGTGGCTGTCGGGAAAGGTGCTTGGGCAGTACGAGGCGTTCACTACCGATTACGGCAACGGTGGTCGATTACTGCTTGTGGCGCCCAATATTGTTGCGGCAGAGCGTGAGATGAATGTGCGGCCGCAGGATTTTCGACTGTGGGTGTGCTTGCATGAGGAAACTCACCGGCTACAGTTCACCGCGGTGCCATGGCTCAGCGGGCACTTCACCGATTCGGTGCATACCTATCTGAGCAAGACCGATGACTCGGGCTGGCATGCCTTTTCGCGGATCCTGCGCACACTTTCCGAATCGGTGCGCACCGGAGCGCGACCCTCGCTGCTTGACCTGGCACACACACCTGAGCAACGCGAAATACTCGACCACCTGACCGCGTTGATGTCTTTGCTGGAGGGTCATGCTGATGTCGTGATGGATGAAGTCGGTCCGCGTGTGGTCCCCTCGGTGGTGGCCATGCGATCGCGCTTTGACCAACGTCGCGCTCAGCCAAAGGGTCGCGACGGCGTCTTGCGCAAGGTGCTGGGGCTTGATGCGAAACTGCGCCAGTACACCCACGGGGCAGCCTTCGTGCGTGGTGTGATCGATCAGGTGGGCATGGCCGGGTTCAACGTCGTGTGGACCAGCCCAGAAACCCTGCCCCGATCTGAGGAGATCGCCGATCCGGGGCGCTGGGTCCGTCGAGTGCAGCCGTGAACGAGCCCAACTCCGCCCAGCAGCAGGTGCGCCGAGCGGTGCGGCGAGGCCTTCGCGACATTCCCGCTGAGCGATTGGTGCTCATTGCCTGCTCGGGTGGTCCAGATTCGCTCGCATTAGCCAGGGCGGCCAGCGGGCTGGATCGCCGAGTGGGAGCGGTGATCGTCGATCATCAACTTCAGGCAGGTTCGGCCGTGGTGGCTGATCGTGCTGCCGCTGCCTGTCGTGAATGGGGCCTTGATCCAGTAGAGGTGTGTCCGGTGACCGTAGCCGTGGGTCCGGGCCACGGCGGGCCGGAGGCTGCGGCTCGTCACGCACGGCGCGCGGCCCTCCTGGAGGCCGCCCAGCGCACCGACGCAGCAGCGGTGGCGCTCGCGCACACGCGTGATGATCAGGCCGAAACGGTGCTGCTGCGGCTGGCTCGCGGATCGGGTGCACGCTCGCTGGGGGCGATGGCTGAGTTCGACGGACTGTGGCGAAGGCCGCTGCTGCATCTGCCTCGCTCGGTCGTGCATGCCAGCGTGAATGACGTGTACGTCTGGGCTGATCCGCACAATCAGGATACGAGATTTGCCCGCACTCGGGTACGCCTTCACGCCCTACCCGAACTGACCCGAGCACTGGGAAGCGGGGTCGTGACTGGATTGGCGCGCAGCGCGGAACTGCTGCGTGATGACGCCGATGCGCTTGATGACTACGCCAAGACCGCATGGCCGCAATGCGTGCTTACCGAGGAAGATTTCGACCTGACGGGTGAAACAGCCTGTGCTGCAATTACTCTTGACATTGAGGCGCTGACTAATCTGCCCCGAGCCATTCGCACTCGTCTATTACGTCGAGCTCTGATCGCGGCCGGCTCCCCGGGTCCTGCGACGACCTTTGATCAGGTGCGAGCCGTCGAGGCCTTAATCAGCGATTGGCACGGGCAAGGCCCCCTAGATCTACCCGGCGGTGTGAAGGCGCAGCGTGCGTGTGGAAGGCTGCGGGTGTCGTCAGCGGATGATCCTCGGGAGCAAACACGTGAAGACTGACCACTTTGGCAAAGACATCGCCACGGTCTTGTTAACAGAAGAGCAGATCCAGCGCCGACTCGTTGAGGTTGCCGCTCAGGTCGATGAGGATTACGCCGATCGGGACATCCTGCTCGTGGGTGTGCTCAAGGGTGCAGTGGTGGTGATGGCCGACTTCATCAGATGCCTGGAATCACACGTGACGATGGACTGGATGGCGATCTCTACCTACGGGTCGGGCACCAAGTCCTCCGGGGTTGTGCGCATCTTGAAGGATCTCGACACTGACCTTGATGGTCGCGACGTGTTGATTGTTGAGGACATCCTGGATACGGGGCTCACGCTTTCGTGGCTGATTGAGAACCTGCGCTCACGAGGACCCGCCTCTGTCGAGGTTTTCACGTTCCTGCGCAAGCCCGACGCCGTGCAGGTTGAACTTGACCCCAAGTACGTCGGTTTCGATATCCCCAACGAGTTCGTGGTGGGCTACGGGCTTGACTATGCCGAGCACTACCGCAACATGCGCGAAGTAGGGGTACTGGAGCCCTCCGTCTACGGTCGGTAGGTGACCCCACGCGGAACGCATGCCCTGCGTGTACCGTCGTAACCGAGATGAATGTCAAACGGCTTTTTCGCGGGCCGATCTTCTGGATCGGCATGGTTGTCCTGCTCGTCCTGCTTGGGTCGAGCATCGTGGCGAGCCTGGGTGGCCCGGCTGAGATCAGTACCAGCCAGGCAGTGTCAGACATCCAGACAAATCAGGTGCGCGAGGCCACCATCATCGACCGCGACCAGGTCCTCGAACTCACCTTGCGCAATGGCAGCGAGGTGCGCAGTCAATTCGTTACGGGCCAGGGAGTTGAACTACAAAACCTGCTGCAGGAAAAAGTTGACGGTGGGCAACTGCCCGATGGCTACAACATCGTCGTGCCACAGGACAACCTTCTGGTCAGCCTGCTGTTCACCCTTCTTCCCTTCGCCCTGATCATCCTGTTGCTGTTTTTCTTCATGACGCAGATGCAAGGTGGCGGCTCGCGCCTGATGAGTTTCGGTAAGTCCAAGGCGAAGGTCGTATCCAAAGACATGCCGCAAACCACCTTTGCCGATGTAGCCGGGGCGGACGAGGCCGTCGAAGAACTGCAGGAAATCAAGGAGTTTTTGTCTGAACCGGCGAAGTTCCAGGCCGTAGGCGCAAAGATCCCCAAAGGGGTGCTGTTGTACGGACCCCCAGGAACGGGCAAGACCCTGCTGGCCCGCGCGGTGGCGGGTGAAGCCGGGGTGCCGTTCTTTTCGATCTCCGGTTCGGATTTCGTTGAAATGTTCGTGGGCGTGGGCGCAAGTCGGGTGCGCGACCTTTTCGAGCAGGCCAAGGTAAACGCCCCGGCCATCATTTTCGTCGACGAAATCGATGCCGTTGGCCGCCACCGTGGCGCGGGTCTTGGCGGTGGACATGATGAGCGTGAGCAAACACTGAACCAAATGCTGGTTGAAATGGATGGCTTCGATGTCTCCAGTGGAGTCATTTTGATCGCCGCCACCAACCGCCCTGACATCCTTGATCCGGCGCTGCTGAGACCGGGGCGATTTGACCGTCAGATCGCGGTGGAACGCCCCGATCTCAATGGCCGGCTCGCGATCCTTCAGGTGCACGCCAATGGCAAACCGTTTGCGGAAGGCGTCGATCTGATGTCGGTGGCGCGACGAACCCCTGGCTTTACCGGTGCGGATCTGGCGAATGTGCTCAACGAAGCGGCGCTGTTGACTGCGCGCAACGGCGGGCTGCTCGTTGACAATGCCTCCCTTGATGAGGCCATTGATCGCGTGATTGCTGGCCCACAAAAACGCACGCGGGTAATGGACGATCACGAGAAAGCAATCACGGCGTATCACGAGGGCGGTCACGCCCTTGTGGCTGCCGCACTGCCTGGCAGTGATCCCGTGCACAAGATCACGATCATGCCGCGCGGTCGGGCGCTGGGTTACACGATGGTGCTGCCCGATCAGGAGAAGTACTCCACGACCAGATCAGAGATGCTCAATCAACTCGCCTACATGTTGGGCGGTCGGGCCGCGGAGGAATTGATCTTCCACGATCCCACCACCGGCGCCTCCAACGATATTGAAAAGGCAACCTCACTCGCTCGTGCGATGGTGACCCAGTTCGGCATGACCGAGCGCCTAGGTGCAATCCGTTACGGCCAGGAACAAGGGGAGGTATTCCTGGGCCGCGATATGGGACACACCCGCGACTACTCTGAGGATGTAGCCGCTGCCATCGATGAAGAGGTGCGAACCTTGATCGAGACAGCACACCAGGAGGCTTACGACATTTTGGTTGCGAATCGCGATGTCCTCGATCGGCTTGTGTTGGAACTATTAGAAAAAGAGACACTCGACAAGGCCCAGGTTGAAGCGGTGTTTGCCGACTTACGTCTGCGCACGCCGCGCCCTGCCTGGACCGGCTCGGCCCTGCGTCACCCGGATGACCGAGGCCCCGTCTCACGGTCTATCTCAGGCCCTATCGGTCAGAACGGATCGGCTGGTCACGATGAATGACGATGTCGAGACAGATATTGATTCGATTCGTGCCGGCCTCGAACCACCGGCCATTGCCGCCTTCGACGTCCAGCGCGCGGAGAACGCGGTCCGAGAACTGCTGTATGCAATAGGTGAAGATCCTGAGCGCGAGGGGCTGCGCAAGACGCCGGCTCGGGTGGCCCGCGCCTTGGCCGAAAGTTTCGCCGGCCTGCACATGGTGGCGCGAGATGTGCTGACGACCACCTTCGACGAAGGCCACGACGAGCTGGTCCTCGTTCGCAATATTGAGGTGTACAGCACCTGCGAGCACCACCTGGTGCCTTTCCACGGCGTCGCACATGTGGGCTACATACCCGCATCGGATGGCCGCATCACGGGCCTGTCGAAGTTGGCTCGCCTGGTGGATGTATACGCGAAGAGGCCGCAGGTGCAAGAGCGGCTCACGACGCAGATCGCTGATGCTTTGGAGCAGGCTCTATCTCCGCGCGGAGTCATTGTGGTGATTGAGTGTGAGCATCTGTGTATGTCGATGCGCGGGGTTCGCAAACCCGGGGCCAAGACCGTCACCAGTACCGTTCGCGGTCACCTTGCTGATCCGGCTACTCGCGCTGAGGCCATGACACTGCTCATTCGGTGAGTCAGATGCCCCACCCACACGGACTCCCTGCGGTCCTTGCCGCACTCGACCGCACGTTGGTCCTGGGCATCCTCAACGTCACCCCGGACTCTTTCGCCGACGGTGGGCTATGGCTAGACCCAGCACATGCGGTGGCCCATGGAATTCGGTTGCATCGGGCCGGCGCTGACATCGTGGATGTGGGTGGCGAGTCCACGCGACCGGGCGCCACGCGGGTGGACGCGGATGAAGAAGTCAACCGGATAGCTCCGGTGATTGCCGGGCTCGTGGCCGCAGGCGTTCCGGTGAGCATCGACACGATGCGAGCCGACGTGGCGCGACTGGCGGTGGCGGAGGGCGCGTGCATCGTCAACGATGTGAGTGGTGGTTTGGCTGATCAAGAGATGCTGCCGTGGCTGGCCGCGGTGTCGGTGCCCTACATAGCCATGCATTGGCGTGGCCCGAGCGATGTCATGGGTTCTTTGGCCCAGTATGACGACGTCGTGACCGACGTAATCGAAGAACTAGACGACCGACTAGCAGTAATTAAGAATGCGGGCGTTGATCTGTCGCGTGTGGTGCTTGATCCCGGCATTGGTTTTGCCAAGGACGCAGACCACAATTGGCGAATCCTGCAGCAGTTGAACGTTCTGCAGGAGTGTGGGTATCCGCTGCTTATCGGAGCTTCACGCAAGAGGTTTCTGGGTGCCCTGCTCGCCGATACTTCCGGGGTGCCGCGGCCGACCCAGTTTCGTGATTACGCCACCGACGCGATCACGGCACTGGCTGCTGCTCAGGGCGTCTGGGGCGTTCGCGTGCACGATGTGCTGGGGAGCCGCGACGCGATTGCCGTGGCTGCGGCCTGGCGGCGAGGGAGCGGATCGAGTGAGTGAGATGAGCGAGGGAAGCGGCATGGATGATGGCCTTGACTGTATTGCGTTGCGTGGTGTTTCAGGATTCGGCTTTCACGGAGTCTTAGCCCACGAGCGCCGTGATGGGCAGGATTTCTCGGTTGACGTCGACCTTTATCTCGACCTCGCACCGGCTGCTGCGAGCGACGACCTGCACATGACCGTCGACTACGGCACGATTGCTGATCGAACCTACGGGCTAATTACCGGCGAAGCGTTTGACCTGATTGAAAAACTTGCGGGGTCGATCGCGGCTATGTGTTTGGAGTACGACCGAGTTCAACACGTTGTCGTAGCCGTACACAAACCGCAGGCGCCCATTTCAGTCCCGTTCACTGATGTCATCGTTCGCGTCACGCGCACTCGGACACATCGAGCGATTTTGAGTCTCGGTGCCAACATGGGGGATCGCTTCGCGGCGCTTCAAGGCGCTGTGAAGGGGCTGGCCGCTCATCCAGGTATCAGCGTGGGCCGCGGATCGTCGGTGTTTGCCACGAAGCCCGTCGGTGGAGTCGAGCAGGATGACTTTCTCAATGCAGTGGTGGCAATCTCTACGTCTTTGTCTCCGGATCAATTATTGGCCGCTGTTCAGGGCATTGAGAATGATTGGCATCGTGTGCGTGATGTTCGTTGGGGGCCACGAAGTCTCGACATTGACATCATCGCCTTTGACGATCTCGTGCAACACGACGACGTGCTGACGTTGCCGCACCCCAGGGCCCATGAGCGTGCTTTCGTGTGCGTTCCATGGTCAGAGATCGATGAGTCAGTGTCGCTCGATGGTCTAGACCTATCTGGTGTAGAGCGCACCGATCTGGTGCTGGATATTCCATGAAGCGCACCAGTTGGGTATGGCTCATTTCGATAGCCATTGCCGGTGTTGGCGTGGGATGGCTGCTTGTATTGGTCGTTGATGCGACGGCGGGTCGAATCCTCGATGTGCCACTCACGGCCAGTATTGCGCTTTGGGTACTGGCGATCGGGATTGTGCTGTGGGCGATGTTGTCGCGGCCGCGCTTGATGGCTTCTCCCCGAGACCGGCCGAACGCCGGTGATTTAGCGCGCGTGCCCTCCGATGATGCGGCGTCCGGAGGCCTGCGGGACCCCCGCCGTATGCCGCCACTGATGGCCGCTCGAACGGCTGCCTTAGCGATGGCGGCGTCGCGCACCGGTGCTCTCGTGGGCGGCTTCTATGCAGGTATTGCCCTTGCTCTGCTCGGTAATGCCTCGACGCCCACGGGTTCTGCGTCACTGGTCGCCGCCCTGGTGGCCATCGGCGCGGCTGCCTCAATGACCATTGCCGCGGTCTGGTTGGAATCGTTGTGCCGGGTCGACCGGGAGTAGGCGCTAAGGTCGTCCCATGAGCGAAGTACTTGAGGACCTGCCATTTGACGAGCTTCGCCATCGGGCGTTTCGCAAGGCCGAGCACCGGGTAGACATCGGTTTCTTCACCGGCGTCTTCTCGCATATGCCCGGTATGCATGCCATTGAGGGCGAGGGTGGGGACCTTGGTTCAACGGGTGGCACCATCATCGAAACAGTGCGCGCGGCCCATGAGATGTTTGCCAAGAACCCCGACCTTGATCCTGATACCGAAGCGCTTCTGCGGGCCCGCTTTGCTACCTATGTGCGCGAGCACGGAGGTTAGTTGCCGCTAGTGGTCGAGGTCGCCGACCACGAACATGAACGATCCGATTGCAACCGGCAGGGCACCGAGTGGTGTACCCGGCATCGCAGCCGTCATTGATTGCACATTGGCATACGAAGGGGTGCGCAATCTGACCCGCCATGGTGTGGTCTCGCCCGTACTCACCAAGAAAACCCCGGTAATTCCAGTGGCTGATTCCAGCCACGCATAGGCGGTGCCTTCGGGTGCGCGCACAACCTTGGGCAGCGGCACTGAGACCTCACCGGAGGGGAGCCGCTCAAGACAGGCCGCTATGAGCGGCAGGTCGGCGGCGAGTTGATTTCCCAAGACCTCATAGCGCGCGGCAGCATCACCGCTGTCCGCGGTGATCACGGTGAGGGCATCTTGTAGGTCGGCATAGGCCAGTGGGGGATCATCGCGGCGCAGATCGAGATCAAGACCGCTGGCCCGCGCGACTGGCCCGCTCACGCCGTAGCCCGTTGCGTCGGCGGTGGATAGCACGGCGATGCATTCATCAGGGGGGTATCCCGAAGCCGTGAGGACTGCGCTGATCGTCTGTCGCACGGCGGCCATGAGCACGGGGAGTTCACGCTCGGTGATGTCTATAGCTCGGCGAACGTCGCCAGCCCAGCCGTCTGGTGCATCCGCGGCGATGCCGCCGATGCGGGTGACCATTGCATGCAGACGCCCGCCGCTGATGCGCTCCAACGCTAACTGCCATGCCTCACGTGCCGCCGCTCCCGGCATCTGGACAGGACTTATTCCTTCACCGGGGAGCGCGGCAACGCCCATCAAATGCGACAGAGCAGCCATCGCGCGATTCATTTCACACAGGAGTGTTCGCAGCCATGTTGCGCGCGGTGGCACCTGGAGCCCCAGCAGTGACTCAGCGGCGAGCGCCATCGTCACCTCAGAGGTCACCGCACTCAGCCAATCATGACGATTAGCGAGCATCAATCCGGATCGATAGTCCCGAACCTCGAGTAGTTTCTCCGTGCCGCGGTGGAGCAGGCCCGGGACCGGCGTTGCCCGCGTGACCCTGATCGGTGCGTCGCTGAACGAGCATTGCAGTCGAAATCCGCCGTGTCCGGAGGGGTGAATCTCGCCCAAATCAAGGTGAAGATCACCGATCGCGGCACCGGTCGTCACCAGCGTCGGCGACGCGGGTGTCAGATCCATGCATGGCATCGTGGCAGAGTGTGCTCGTGAATTCACGGTCGGGCGAACTTGATGCGGCATTCGCTTCGCCTTCATCAGCGTGGATCCCGGTGTCCCCTCGCTTGATCACGGCCCGGGTGCTGACCTTGACCTTCGGCTATTTGTTCATCATCGCGGCCATCATCGTGATAGCACTCATCCCGGCGATTCCGGTGTGGTACCCGGTTGGTGCGGGCATAGTTGCCGTCATCGTCTATGCGTGGGCGTGGTGGCTGATCGGCCGTCGGGTGCGCTCCTTTGGTTACCTCGAGCGAGATGAAGACCTGCTGGTGGTGAGTGGCATCTTGATCAGACGACTGGTGGTGGTGCCCTACGGTCGGATGCAGATTGTTGACCTAACCTCGGGGCCGCTGGATCGTTGGCTTGGTATTTCCACCGTGCAACTACATACCGCGGCAGCGACGACCGATGCTTCGATCCCCGGGCTCCTGCCTGACCAAGCCGCAGCGCTACGCGACCGATTGGCTGCGCGAGGTGAGCAACGATCAGCGGGCATGTAGAGCCGGTGTACGCCACGCCGCCGCAACGCACGCACCCGGTCACGCCGCTCCTCATGGCAGTTCGGGTTATCCCTCCGTTGTACCTGGGCTTTTTGGTCATCGGCATTGACTTCGGTGATGTAGTCGCCCTCCCCGGTTTTGTGGTGGCGGGCTTGGTGGCGATTGCTGCGTCAGCGTTTGTGGCCGGCATCAACGCGTTGGCCTGGCTGAAACTGCGTTACTACTTCGATGATGATGGTGACCTGCGGGTTGACTCTGGTTTGTTGCAGCGGCAGGCTCGGCGACTGCAGTTGTCGCGTCTGCAAAGCGTTGATGCCGTGTCGCCCCTAGTGGCACGCCTGTTTGGCTTCGTGGAGCTACGTGTCGAGGTAGCCGGTACAGGGGACTCCCGTGTGGTGTTGCGCTATCTACGCAAACCAGATGCGGCCGCGCTGCAGCAAGAAATCTTGACGCGACACGAAGCTCTCATCGACGGTGACACAACGGACGCTGTCAAAGTACCTGCACTCGTACCTGGTGTGCCGTCGGTTGAGCACACGGACGTACTTGCGACGGTGCCCACCGGCCGACTCCTCGGTTCGTTGATCCTGCGCACAACCACCATGACATTGTTCGTTCTCACCGTTGTGTTCGTGACCATAACGGTCCTTGCCCAGGGTTGGGCGGCTCTCGGTCTGGCGCTCATCACCGGCGGCATTCCGATCCTGGCGATCATTCGCGAATTCTTCACGTACTCCAACTTCACGGTGGCTCGTGGGCGCCAGGGGCTACGTTTGCGATTTGGCCTGCTGCAGACCCAGAGCAGGTCCGTTCCGCCAGGTCGCGTGCAAGCTGTTGAGTTGATTGCGCCGTTGCTGTGGCGGCGATTCAACTGGGTCCGGGTGCAGTTGACTGTTGCGGGAACACAAGGCGAGGGACAGCAACAAGGCAGCACCGTATTGCTGCCGGTTGCACCGCGCGAGCACGCGATGCGTGTGGTGTCTGAGGTCATGCCCGGATTCGATCTAGATGATGTGCAATGGACTCCCGCTCCCGACCGCGCACGGCTGCGGGCATGGGTGCAGTGGCGATTCTTGGCCTTTGCGGTGACCGCTAGGTTCATTGTCACGCGGTCGGGTCGGATCACGCGCCGTATTGCATTTGCCCCACATGAACGAGTGCAGTCGGTGCGGTTGAGCGAGGGACCCTGGCAGCGCCGTTTAGGCCTGGCCACGGTGTCCTTCGATGTAGCGCCCGGTCCTGTCGAAGTGGTCGCCTGGCATGTCGACATCGGTATTGCGCGTCCGCTCGTCAATGATCAAGAACAGCGCATGCTGGCCACCCATCGATTGCATTAGTCACATACATGGGGACTGCGGGTGAGCGAGCGGTAAGGCCCTGGTTCGAGGCATGGGGAGATTGCGATTTTTACCACCACCACCAGCCGGCTGCGCACTTTGATACGTCGGTCACCATGAGTGCTCACGTCGCGGACGAACTCACGCTCGTGTTGCATAGTGTGCGGCAGAGGCTGGAGGGGGACGCTCCGATCAGCGTTGTTGATGTGGGTGCCGGCGGAGGGCAGTTGTTGACTGACATGTGGCAGCAGGTAATGGCGACAGACATCGCCTTCGCCCAGTCAGTCCACTGGATCGGCATTGATATCCGTTCGCGCCCGTTGGGTTTGCCCACTTCAATTGAATGGTGGCAGGGCGATGCGCCGGGTGTGCTGGACACGCACGCCCCCAACGGTCTGCGCGGACTAATCCTCGCCCATGAGTGGCTCGACGATATTGCTTGTCCGGTAGTGCAGGCAGATGAAGGTGAATGCATTCGCGAGGTGTGGGTTGACCCGGTCACCGGCGCGGAATCGTTGGGGCCGGCATTGGCGCCCGAGAGTCCGCAGATGCAGTGGCTGCAGAAGTGGTGGTGGCCTGTGCGTGGGCGAGCGGAGGTGGGTGAGCCACGGGACCTCGCCTGGCAGCAGGTGTGCGCACGCGTGATCGAAGGCACCGCTATCGCTATCGACTATGGGCATACTCGCGAGGAGCGAGTGAACGGCGATTTCGCTGCCGGAACACTAGCTGCTTACCGCGGCGGTCGCCAGGTGCGCCCGATACCGGATGGCTCATGCAACATCACCGCGCACGTAGCTCTCGATGCATGCGCGGCGATTGTCAGCTCCGGGGCGCAGAACACTGCAACGACGATCACTCGCCAGCGCGATGTGCTGCATCGCGATCTTCTGCCCTCTGCTGGTCGCGCCATGACCGATCCGCGTCGCTATCTTGCCGAACTAGGTCGAGCGAATAAGGTGCTGGGGGTGCGTCGCGTCCACGGGCCGGGTTCATTCATGTGGCTGCGCCACGACATCGGTGGGCCGCTACGTGGCCAGGACCTCTAGGCTGACCAGATGACCGCTGAAGGGGTCGATACGACGCGGCTGCGCGTTGGCATCATCGGCAGCGGCCGAGTGGGTTGTGTGTTGGGGGCGGCGCTTCGTCGAGTGGGCCACCACATCATTGCGGTCAGTGGGCGTAGTGATTTATCACGCGTACGTGCTGAGGCTTTACTTCCCGGGGTGCCGATGGTGTCGCCCGATGAGTTGGCCCGCGAATGTGAGCTGCTGATCATCGCCGTTCCCGATGATGCGATCGGCGGTGTGGTCGCCGATATTCAAGACTCGTTGCGTATGGGTCAGTACGTCATGCATGTGTCCGGGCGCCACGGTCTTGAGATTCTCGATCCGGTGCGCCAATGCGGTGCCGTACCGCTCGCGATACACCCGGTTATGACGTTCACCGGCACAAGTGTGGATCTGGATCGACTCGATAATTGCCCTTTTGCTGTCACAGCGGATCCACTGGCCGCTCCGGTTGCCAGTGCTCTGGTCATTGAGATGGGTGGTGATCCGGTTCCGGTCGACGAAGGTTCGCGAGTGTTGTATCACGCAGCGCTGGCGCACGGTGCAAATCACCTGATCACGCTGGTCTCCCAGACCCTTGAACTCCTTCGGATGGCGGGAGTGACGCAGGCAGAGAAATTAAGTGCTCCGCTCCTGCAGGCGGCGCTTGATAACGCGCTCAGGTCAGGTGATGGTGCTCTGACCGGTCCGCTAGCGCGTGGTGATGTCGCTACGGTGACCGATCACCTCGATGCGCTTTGGGCAGATGCACCCGAAATCGCGCCCACCTACCTTGCGCTGGCCAGGGCGACGACCGACCGCGCGCTGGGCGAAGGGCTGGTGGATGCTAGCGCCCACGCGCGCCTCGTGGCGGCATTGATCGAAATCAGTGATGACCCAGCAATGTTAGGTGATGGCGCGTGAATATCGTTGTGACGCGGGAGGAACTCGCTCAGTTGGCGCCCGTTACCGGAAGCACGGCGGTTGTCATGACGATGGGTGCTCTCCATGCAGGACACGCACATTTGATTGACGTCGCCCGTGGTTACGTGGGTGATGCTGGGCGCATCATCGTGACTATCTTCGTCAATCCATTGCAGTTTGGTGCGGGTGAGGATTTCGATATCTACCCTCGCACCCTCGACGATGACGTTCAGTTGTGTCAGCAGCATGGTGCCGATGTGGTGTTCGCCCCGAGCGTGTCGGAGGTATACGCGGATGCGGCCACTCGTGACGACATAGCCAGCGGAGTCTCGATCGTTGCTGGTCCCCTGGGCGACATCCTTGAAGGCGCAAGTCGCCCCGGACATTTTTCCGGCGTGCTCACCGTGGTCGCTAAACTCTTCCACCTGACCCGGGCCAATTTCGGGCTCTTCGGCGAAAAGGACTATCAGCAATTGGTGCTAATCCGATCCATGGTCCAGGCATTGAATTTCCCGGTGCGGGTGATTGGCGTGCCGACTGTTCGCGAACCAGACGGACTGGCCTTAAGTAGTCGTAATCGCTATCTGAGTGTGGATGGCCGGCATCTTGCGGCGGCGATCCCAGCCGCAATGCAACGCGGACTCGAGGTTGCCCATGAGGGTGCTTCGTCAGTGGAACTAACCGTACGCCAAAACCTTGAAAGCATTGGGCTGCAGCCTGATTATGTCGTGGTGACCGGCACCGACCTTAGATCCGCGCCCCCACAAGGGCAGGGCCGCTTACTGGTTGCTGTCAAGATTGAATCCACCAGACTGCTCGACAATATGCCAGTGTCACTGGGCGAACCAGCGTGAGTCGTCTTCAGGCACCGAATCCGACCTGGCAGGTGCGCGCCGACGTTGTGGTGGTCGGATCAGGAGTAGCCGGACTGACCTGCGCGCTCCATGCACGAAGGGCCGGCCTGCGTGTTTTGCTGGTGACTAAGGGGAGCGTTGATGAGGGATCCACTCGATGGGCCCAGGGCGGAATCGCCGCGGCCCTTGCTGAAGACGACTCACCCAGGGAGCACCTTCACGACACGCTGATCGCCGGGGACGGACTATGTGATGAGGCGGCCGTTGACCTATTGGTCAACGAAGGCCCGGCAGCGGTGCATCGGCTCATCTCGCTCGGCGCGCATTTTGATGTTGACGCTGCCGGTGAGCTGGTCCTCACCCGAGAAGGTGGTCACTTGCGTGACCGCATCACGCACGCTGGAGGTGATGCGACCGGGTTAGAGGTCAGTCGCGCGCTCGTATCCGCCGTGCGGGCAGACCCGGGCATTGAATTGATCGAGAGAGCCCTGGCATTAGATCTACTGACTGATAGAGACGGCGCAGCGCAGGGGCTGACGTTGCACGTGATCGGCACCGGAACCCGAGACGGCGTTGGTGCTGCGTTGGCGCCAACAGTTGTCTTGGCCACGGGTGGATTCGGGCAGGTATTCTCCCAAACAACGAATCCGTCGGTGGCAACCGGCGATGGGCTTGCCCTTGCGATCAGGGCCGGGGCAGAGATTGCCGACGTCGAGTTCGTGCAATTTCACCCGACGGTGATGTGGTTGGGCGCTGCGGCACGCGGACAGCAACCGCTGGTGTCCGAAGCGGTGCGTGGAGAAGGTGCAGTGTTGCGAGATACCGCCGGGCAGACTTTCATGGCTGCGGAGCATCCGCTTGCTGATCTTGCACCCCGAGATGTGGTGTCGCGGGCAATCATGAGGCGAATGCTTGCCGACGGTGTGCCACACCTGTGGCTTGATGCGCGCGACTTCGGTGCCGACAAGTGGCAACAGCGGTTCCCCACAATTTATGCATCGTGTCTCGAACACGGCATTGATCCGGTGCACGACCTCATTCCGGTGGCTCCTGCTGCCCACTACGTGTCCGGTGGTGTGCGCACGGATCTACAAGGTCGAACGTCGATTCGAGGTCTTTATGCCTGCGGTGAAGTGGCCTGCACCGGTGTACATGGCGCCAATCGACTTGCCTCGAACTCGCTACTTGAGGGTTTGGTTTTCGCTGAGAGAATTGGCCAGTCACTCGTTGACCGACGGGATCAGGTGCGTGCGGTCGTGCCCGACCATGCTGTTGTCGAGCTGCTCCCGCTGGCAGCTCTAGCCGAGGTGCAGATGATTATGACCACCAACGCCGGGGTGCTACGCGGTAGTCGGTCGTTGACGAGAGCTGCACAAGAACTTCACGTACTGGCGGATCGGGCTGGTGGACAACCGAGCACGGCAGACTGGGAGTCGACCAATGTGTGCCTGGTAGCTCAAGCACTGGTGCATCATGCACTCCTCCGAGAGGAAACCAGGGGCTCGCACTGGCGGGAGGATTTCCCCGTGCGCGATGACGCTCATTGGCGAATTCACCTCGTCTCCGCACACACCCCGCAGCGGCAATGGGACACCCGGCGTGAGAATCTGACGCCCATGCCCGCTGAACCGGTCGCTGCGATGCTCGTGGACGCCGGCCTTGATCCCACCGCGGTAGAAGAACTGATTGCGAGCGCTCTTGCCGAAGACCTAGCCGGTGGCGTTGATGTGACATCGGTGGCAACGGTGCCGATTGAGCAGCGATCGCGACTGAGACTGGTTGCTCGTGAGCCGGGCATCGTGGCGGGTGGGCCGGTCGCTGCGATGGTGTTTGTTATCGCAGCGAGTGGCTCCGTTGATGTGCAGGTCGACCGCAATGATGGCCAGGCCGTGGTTGCAGGAGACGTGATTGTGACCGCCACCGGCACCACGCGTGACCTGCTGCTGGCTGAGCGCACAGCCTTGAACCTCGTGAGTCACCTGTCCGGGATCGCCACCCACACGCGCAAGTGGGTTGAAGCCATTGAGGGCAGCGCCGCGAAGATCCGCGATACGCGAAAGACCATGCCGGGGATGCGAGCGTTACAGAAGTACGCCGTGCGGTGCGGCGGTGGAGTCAACCACCGCATGTCGTTGTCTGATGCGGCACTCGTTAAGGACAATCATGTCGTTGCTGCTGGTGGGGTTGTACCCGCCTTTTCTGCTGTACGACAACAATTTCCGGGTGTTCCCATTGAAGTCGAAGTCGATTCGCTCGATCAGCTCGAGGCGGTCGTTGAGGCCGGTGCTGATTTGGTGCTGCTCGACAATTTCACCGTTGCTGACACGGCGATTGCGGTCCAACGGACCGGAGGGCGCGCTCGATTGGAGTCATCGGGTGGACTACGACTGGACAATGCCGCAGAGGTGGCCGCGACCGGTGTCGATTACCTCGCAGTGGGCGCACTCACGCATTCGTCTGCTGTGCTCGACATTGGTGCCGACCTAGAGGAAGTGCTATGACCCTGCTCGCCGTGGACGTCGGCAACACCAACACCGTGATCGGGCTTTTCGAGGGCGATGTGTTTACTCGCTCTTGGCGCGTCAAGACCGATCCACGGGCCACTGCCGATGAGATGGCTTTGACCTTTCGAGGACTACTGCAGGACTCACCCGAAATCACCGGTATCGCCCTGTGCTCAACCGTCCCCGCGGTGCTGCACGAAATGCGCGCCATGTTCGCCGCCTATCACCCCGATGCGCTCACGATCATTATTGAGCCGGGTACAAAAACAGGTGTGCCGGTCTTGACCGATAACCCCAAAGAGGTGGGGGCCGATCGAATCGTCAACACGATCGCGGCCCATCATCGGTTTGGCGGACCGTGCATCGTCGTCGATTTCGGCACGTCAACCAACCTTGATGTGGTGAGCGCAAAGGGAGAGTTCCTCGGTGGGGCACTGGCCCCCGGGATTGAGATTTCAATTGAGGCGCTGTCGATGCGTGCCGCGCAGTTGCGCAAGGTCGAGTTGGTGCGCCCGAGATCGGTGATCGGCAAGAACACTGTCGAGGCGTTGCAGGCGGGGGCCGTTTATGGGTTTGCCGGGCAGGTCGACGGGCTCGTGCGACGAATCATTGCCGAGATCGGCCCTGTCACCGCGGTTGTCGCTACCGGTGGACTGGCACCGGTGGTCGTGGAGGAGTCTGAGTGCATCACCCATCATGATCCAGACTTAACGCTAATCGGCCTGCAATTGGTGTTCGCGAAGAACTCCTAGGCGGGGGTTGAAGCGGGCCCAGATAGCCTTGGCTGCTGTGACCGATGAGGAAGACCTGCCCGAGCAGATGCGCATTCGCCGCGATAAGCGCGAGCGACTGCTAGCCAGCGGGCGTGAGGCCTATCCCGTAGCGCTGCCGATCACCCATCAACTGAGCGATATCCGCGCCCGTTACGGCGACCTGCCGATCGATTCTCAGACGGGGGACGAGGTTGGCATCGCTGGGCGCGTGATGTTCCAACGCAACACCGGCAAACTGTGTTTCGCCACCCTGCGTTCTGGTGACGGCACCGAACTACAGGTCATGGTGTCACTCGCCGGCGTCGGTGAAACCGAACTCGATGACTGGAAGCAGTTGGTCGACATCGGCGACCATGTGTTCGTGCGCGGTGAGGTCATCACTTCCAAGCGAGGTGAGTTATCGGTGTTGGCGGCTGAATGGCTCATGGCTGCCAAGTCACTTCGTCCGCTACCGGTGGCCCATAAGCCACTGAGTGAGCAGACGCGAGTGCGTCAGCGGTACGTCGATTTGATCATGCGACCAGAAGCTCGCGAGATGGCCCGCACCCGCGTGGCGATGGTGTCGAGTATCCGCCAAAGCCTGAGTGATCGGGACTACCTCGAGATCGAGACGCCCATGCTGCAAACGATGCATGGGGGAGCATCAGCACGGCCATTTATCACGCACTCCAACGCTTTTGATCTTGAGCTGTATCTGCGAATCGCTCCGGAGCTTTTCCTCAAGCGAGCGGTCGTTGGTGGACTCGAGCGAGTGTTCGAAATCAATCGGAATTTCCGCAACGAGGGTGCGGATTCAACGCATTCGCCGGAGTTCGCGATGCTCGAGTTCTACCAGGCATATGCCGATTATCGACAGATGGCAACGATCACCCGTGAAGTTATTCAAGCAGCAGCACTCAAGGTGGCCGGCAGCCTGACCGTGACGCATGCAGATGGGTCGCAGCACGACCTATCGGGAACCTGGACTGAGATCGACCTCTACGAAGCTTTGTCGAGTGCGCTCAATGAAGAGGTCACTCCCGTGACCTCTCGCGAGCAGTTGACTCAATGGTGCACTTTGGCCGGTATAGATGTTGCACCGCTGTGGGTTGCGGGCAAACTGGTCGAGGAGTTGTTCGAGCATTACGTCATTCCGACCTTTACCGGACCTACATTTGTCTTTCACTATCCAGTCGACACATCACCGCTCGTACGAGCGCACCGGGATCGGCCCGGCGTGGTCGAGAAGTGGGACCTCTACGTCAATGGTTACGAACAGGCCACGGGCTACTCCGAACTCGTTGACCCGGTCATTCAGCGTGAACGACTCATGGAACAGGCTCAACTTGCAGTTGGTGGTGATGTGGAAGCGATGCGTCTGGATGAAGACTTCCTGCGCGCGCTGGAAACCGGCATGCCTCCGAGTGGTGGGGTCGGATTAGGCATCGACCGGCTCCTCATGTCACTGACCGGCCTCGGCATCCGCGAGACCGTGTTGTTTCCGTTGGTGAAGCCTGAGGCCTTGTCATGACCGACACTGCACACGCGATCATTGTGCGCACCGCTCGGACCGCCGACGTCGCTGCGATTCGAGCGTTGATCGGCACCTACACCGATGATGGTCGACTCATGGCCAAGGCGCAGGTAACACTGTTTGAAAGCGTGCAGGAGTTTGTGGTCGCTGAGTCGAATGGTCAAATCGTGGGATGCGGTGCCCTGCACGTGATGTGGGAGGATCTGGCCGAGGTTCGGAGCCTGGCCGTTGAGCCGCGAGTGCAAAGCCAAGGCGTGGGTTCGGCCATGTTGACCACGCTGCTTGAGCGGGCACGATCCCTTGGTGTGCGACGCGTATTTTGCCTCACGTTTGAGACGTCTTTCTTTTCGCGCCATGGCTTCGGTGAGATCGATAGCGCTCCGGTCAGTCATGCGGTGTTCGAAGAACTCCTGCAAAGTTATGACCAGGGTGTGGCTGAGTTTTTGGACCTCGAACGCGTCAAGCCGAATACTCTGGGCAATCACCGGATGCTGCTTCGGCTGTGATGGGGCGAGGTGCTGTGATGCGGGTCGGAGGCCGCCGATGAGATTTCTTGTGCCGGTATCGATCGTGAGCGGTTCACTACTGGTCGGGCTGCTGGCGGCCGCTCCAACGCAGGCTGAACCGATCGAGCCACCCGTCGCGGTCGGGTCGGTCGACACTCGATCGGCCAAGCCCTTGGCCGGTTTAACGATCGCTATTGATCCTGGGCATCAACTCGGCAATTCGAATCCGGCCTTTCGTGATCAACTGGCTCGAACGAAGTTCAACGGCACGATCACCAAGAGTTGCAACACCACCGGCACGGCGACCAATTCGGGCTTTCCTGAAGCGACCTTCGTCTTCAAGGTGAGTCGTACGCTGAAGAACAGGCTGGAGCGTCAAGGTGCCACGGTGAAGATGACGCGCACCACGAACTCCTATGACCGGTACGGCCCATGCGTGTGGAAGCGAGGCAAGTTCGGCGCCAAGGTCGATGCAGACCTGTTGCTTTCGGTTCACGCCGATGGCGGCCCGGCTTCCGGTCGAGGGTTCTTTGTGATCGTGCCTGGTGTGGTGGCCGGGTGGACCGATGACATCGCCGCCAAGTCCCAGCGCTACGGCAAACGTCTCATCGCCGGTATGGCCGCCGCCGGCGCGACCCCGTCGACCTATATCAACGGTCAAACCCTGATCTGGAATGACGTGACGACCTTGAATTTCTCCGATGTGCCGGTCGTCTTGGTTGAGGTGGGCAATATGCGTAACGCTGCCGAGGCCCGTGACATGGTGACCCGAAAGGGCCAGCGTGCCTATGCCGCGTGGCTGATAGCGGGTGTGAAGGCGATCTTTCGACGCTGAGGGGGTGCGCACCCTCATCCGTCGTTCTTTGAGTACCTGAATTTTGAGCACCCGGAATATTCCTAGCGGTCGGGTGGTTATCCCCTATGAGTGCACCGGGCGGACTGCAACGAGCGCGGCGTAGCCTTAGGGTGCATATTGAGAGAAGACCGAGTGGTTGTGGCCCGAGGTTGAGGCCGTGAGCGTAGGGAGTGAAGACATGTTCGAGAGGTTTACCGACCGAGCCCGGCGCGTGGTCGTGCTGGCCCAAGAAGAAGCCCGCATGCTCAACCACAATTACATCGGCACCGAGCACATCCTGCTCGGACTCATCCATGAAGGCGAAGGCGTCGCAGCGAAGGCGCTGGAGAGCCTGGGCATCTCTCTCGAGGCCGTGCGTCAGCAGGTCGAGGAGATCATCGGCCAGGGCCAGCAGGCCCCCAGCGGTCATATTCCCTTCACTCCGCGCGCCAAGAAGGTTCTCGAACTCTCCCTGCGCGAGGCCCTGCAATTGGGTCACAACTACATCGGCACGGAACACATCCTGCTTGGACTCATCCGTGAGGGTGAGGGTGTGGCAGCCCAGGTGCTCGTCAAACTTGGCGCTGACCTCAACCGAGTACGCCAGCAGGTGATTCAACTTCTCAGCGGCTACCAGGGCAAAGAACCCGCGACGGCCGGTGGGCCGGCGGAGGGAACGCCCTCAACCTCACTGGTTCTTGACCAGTTCGGGCGCAACCTCACCCAGGCAGCGCGCGAAAGCAAGCTTGATCCGGTGATTGGCCGGGAGAAAGAAATCGAGCGCGTCATGCAGGTTCTCTCTCGGCGCACCAAGAACAACCCCGTGCTGATTGGTGAGCCCGGTGTCGGCAAGACCGCCATCGTGGAGGGCCTCGCCCAAGACATCGTCCGCGGCGAAGTGCCCGAGACGCTCAAGGACAAGCAGTTGTACACGCTGGACCTAGGTGCACTGGTGGCGGGCAGTCGCTACCGCGGTGACTTCGAAGAGCGTTTGAAGAAGGTGCTGAAGGAAATCCGCACGCGTGGCGACATCATTTTGTTCATCGATGAGATGCACACCCTGGTGGGTGCAGGTGCCGCCGAGGGCGCGATCGACGCGGCCAGCATCTTGAAGCCGATGTTGGCTCGTGGTGAACTGCAGACCATCGGTGCCACGACCCTTGATGA
>Ga0129324_10000291_pt1 | contig 36518 bp, 26 predicted proteins | sample CPBDNA_7_FD_96879 | JGI IMG/M metagenome (GOLD analysis project Ga0129324, IMG submission 96879) | Freshwater to marine salinity gradient microbial communities from Chesapeake Bay, USA - CPBay_Spr_15_0.2_DNA | ecosystem: Environmental > Aquatic > Marine > Coastal | place: USA: Chesapeake Bay...
AGATGTCATGATTCAAATCAAAAGGTAAAAGGGATTGTACATCAATAATTTCGGCGCTTATTCCAGCTCGTTCTAATTCGGTAGCTGCTAGGTCTACCAGTCTCAAGGTCGATCCATAAGAAACTAGGGTGATATCTGTTCCTTCTCTTAAGGTTTCTACTTTTCCTAATGCAGTTCTAAATTTACCAAGGTTTGCTGGTAATTTTTCTTTAAGTCGGTAACCGTTTAAACATTCTACAATCAGCGCAGGTTCATCGCTAGCCATAAGGGTGTTGTAAAATCCTGCCGCTTGTGTCATGTTTCTAGGTACGAGTACATGTATACCTCTTACAAGATTAATAATACCACCCATTGGAGAGCCACTATGCCATATTCCTTCTAATCGGTGACCTCTTGTTCTGATAATCACAGGAGCTTTTTGTTTTCCTGCGCTACGGTATTGTAGTGTTGCTAAATCATCACTCATCAACTGCAAGCAATAGAGTAAATAGTCCAGGTATTGAATCTCTGCGATAGGGCGTAAGCCTCTCATGGCGAGACCTATTCCTTGACCTAAGATAGTAGCTTCTCTAATACCAGTATCCGAAACTCTTAATTCTCCGTACTTTTCTTGCATGCCTTCAAGGCCTTGGTTGACATCACCTATCTTACCAGCATCTTCACCAAATACCATGATCTCTGGATGAGCTGCAAATAAAGCGTCAAAGTTATCACGCATAATGAGTCGTGCATCTACTTCCTCACTAGTCTCGTCATAAACTGGGGCTACGGCAGCTATGTTTATGGCGGCAGTTTTTGAATCGCTAAATAAAAGGCTGCTGAATTTCTGTTGGTTGTTCGCCTTGTTTTTACTAAGCCATTGGTGAAGTGCAGTGATAGAAGCATGGTTCTCTTTAAGAGTAATTCTTAATGTTTTTCTAACTGCTTCAAAAATATCCTTGCGGTACAGCTCCTGTTCTTTCTCCAATTTTGAGGAAAGGGGTTGTATAAAAACAGCGTTTTCAGACACGGCTGCAACGGCATTGATGAGTTCAACTGCTTGATTGCGTTCTTCAAGAATAGGGTTTAAGTAGGCATTCCAAGCTGCTTTTTTCCCTTCTCTCACTTCTTTTTTTATAACTTTTTCTATTTCAGAAAGCTCCTCTTCTTTGGCAAAATCGTTGTCGAGTAACCATTTTCTAAATTGAACATTACAGTCATACTCTCGTTCCCAGTTAAGTCGGTCTTCATTTTTATATCGTTCGTGGGAACCACTAGTACTGTGTCCTTGGGGTTGAGTCAATTCTTCTACGTGAATTAAAACAGGTACGTGTTCTTCTCTAGCAATTTTACTGGCTTTTTCATATGCTTCTACTAAAGCGACATAATCCCATCCCTTCACCACAATGATTTCATAACCATCATGTTTTTCGTTCCTTTGAAAACCAGCTTGAATTTTACTAATACTTTCTTTAGTAGTTTGGTATCTAGCATGTACAGAAATACCGTAATCATCATCCCAAACACTGATCACCATAGGTACTTGTAATACACCTGCAGCATTAAAAGTTTCCCAGAAATGACCTTCGCTGGTACTAGCATTACCAATAGTTCCCCAAGCTACTTCATTTCCTTGGTTAGAGAAACCGTTATCAGTTGCAATAAGGTCATTGTGTCGGTATATCTTAGAGGCTTGTGCAAGACCTAATAATCTAGGCATTTGACCAGCGGTAGGAGAGATGTCTGCACTGGAATTTTTTTGATCGATCAACCTTTTCCAGCTTCCATCTTCATTTAAACTGTGTGTCGAAAAATGTCCGCCCATCTGACGGCCAGCGCTCATAGGTTCTTCATTGATATCAGTATTCCCGTATAGTCCTGCAAAAAATTGCTGTATGCTAAGTTCACCTATGGCCATCATAAAAGTTTGATCACGGTAATAACCACTTCTAAAGTCTCCGTTTTCAAAAGATCTCGCCCAAGCTAATTGGGGAAGTTCTTTTCCATCTCCAAAAATTCCAAACTTTGCTTTACCTGTAAGCACTTCACGTCGCCCTAATAAACTACATTCTCTACTAGTAACAGCGATTTTGTAATCATTAATTAGCTCTTCTTTAAAGTCTTCTTTAGCTAGTTGTTGAGATTCTTTTACTGAGTTTTGTATTACTTTTTCCATTATAGCAAAGGTACGTTTTTAAGCTGCGAGTTACAAAGGCAAAGCTAGTACCAACGCCTGGTAAAAAGTTTTACAAAAGTGTTAATATCTAGAGTCACAATAAAGCGTATTTTTTCATCGTAATTATCTTGTGCTATTTCCCAGCCATTATTACTGTATATAGGGAAATATAGTTCAAAATAATCCTGTAAAAAGTTCAATCTTATTCCAGAATCATAAACAAATTTTGCGTCGTCACCTTTGTTTTTTACAAAACCTATATCTCCATAAGCATGAATATAATTCCATAAACTATAGGAAGCGTTTGCCGTGGTGATCCATTCATTTGCAAAAGCAGGTTCTAATTGAGATTTAAAACCTCCTTCAGCAACGACCAATTGTTGTGAAAACAGTCCACTGTCTTCTGACCTGCCGTAGTAATTGTAATCAAATAAATAATCAGTTGGACGATCCAAAGCAAAGGAAAAAAAGTCGCCACTCGCCTGAGAATTGTTGGTTAGAAATGCGCCGCCAAAAACCCTGAAATCCAGTTGCCTGTTGTTTTTAAACAATTTACGCCATCGCAGTCTATAGGTAGCTTTTGTAAAGTCACTTGATATTTCAGTACCTATATGGTAATTAAAAACTCTCTTGAGGTTATCATCGGATTGCGAGTAATTTATAGAAAACACGTTATAGTCCGGCTCATTTACAGCGTTCAATGGATCGCGATCGCGATCTACATATATATTTCTAAAGCTAAGGCTTTGCCTTTTATTATTGCGCAAGTCTTTAGGTCTGTAGTTAAATTGCAGCCAGCCACTTGCACGACGGTACAATAAGTCGTCGGCATAGGAAAATGTGTTGGCACTGACTCCATACCTCACTTCGTATAAACGTTCGTCGCGGTTCTGTAGTGGATGAGCATATCCTAAATTTAGAGAACCTACCAGCCTATTAGAATTCGTTCCATAACCGGGTTTGATGCTGTAGCGCAACGGTTTAGGTAGTAAATTGCCATTGTAAAAACGAGTTCCCAGTGTAAGACCATCATAAATATTAAACTCGATGTCGGGCATTAAAAACACTTGCGACCTTTCTGGGTCTTCTATGTCCTTGAACAATCTAAATTCTAAAGGTCTGTTTAAAGAAGGAAACCCTTTTAATGTTTTATAATTATCGCGAGGATTAAATTCTGGAATGAGCTGTTCATAGTTGATGGCAATTCTATTAGCACGCTTTCGCGGAAGCGAGATCAAACTGTCTTTCTTGATCCCTTCTATCCATTTTTTAGTAACAATACTGTCGTTATTCAATAAATATAAAGGAACGGGAATCTCTAGTTGTGATTTGTTTTTGATTCTAAAGAATACAGAATCTCCTGTTTTTTTAACTTCATTAATTTTCCAGTCCAGTCTTTTATAGGTGGTGATGTAATCATTAAAAAACCAATCTGTGTTTTTGGAAGCATTTTTATCTAGTATTTTTCTAAAATCAGAAGCCTTTGTAAAGCGTTGTTGGTTTTCTAAATAAAAATCCCTAATTGATTTTTCTAGACTGTCATCTCCCAAGTAATCATTTAAAAACCGGAGTCCTATGGCAGCTTTAAATGGCATTCCTAATTGTTGATTGTATTTAACGAGTTGATCGGCTGGGGTTGTAATGGCCTCGTCAAGATTAAGTCTTGCGCTATTTAAATACAATAAGGGATAGCTTTCATTAAATTTTAGTTGGGTGACATTAAAACCTCTTGCCCCCCATATTTCACTGAGTTTTCCACTTATTTTTAAGTCAGGATAATACAACTGTTGGTATTCCATCATTAAATAAATTAGTATGGATTGTTTTACCCAAGCTTCTTTTCTGGGATTGACGTGAAGACCGGTTTCTAGCCATTTGCGCGATAAGGTCTTCAGCATTTTTACTTCATAAGTAAAACCTGCTGGAAATGGATTAATAAAACTAGGTAACGAGCTCCATCCATAAACTGGATTTTCACGATAGAATAGGTCTGAAACGAAGAGGTTTTTTTTTGGGAAACTCCCTAATCTATTTTGCAAAAAGCTAGCAATTCTATCATTAAAAACAACTTTCATTTCTAGAGGTACGTCTACATCTTCTATATCGGTAATTATATTAATTCCAGCAACGCTATAGGTTTTAAAAGCATCTATACTACGCAAAAGGTGTATCTCTGCGGCATCGAGTTGTTTTCCTGTAAATAAATAACTAGTGCGCTGGGTCTGTTTGGTTTCTAATTCGGTTGTTAAGCTACTTATGGCGCGATGGCTTACTGGTAGGTGAAGAGAAATGGAAAAATCCATAGGCGCTCCAAAAAAATCGTCTAAATCTTTGTGAGAGTAGTACTCCCATTTTCCATCAATAAAAGGCGCTGGATGTACATACCAATACTTTAAAGAATACGCTCCATTGGAGTTGCTACCATAACCTGTAAAATTGTCTTTAGGAATCTTAACAAGGTAGTTCAATTCCAGCTGGCGGGTAATTCCAGGTAGTAACGGCTCTTTAAAATAAAGTTTGATGATATCTTGCTGCCCTTTTATTCGTTCGATGCGGTAAGGAGTGTTAAGGCTATCTATTGCTATAACCTTAGTGCTGCCTCTATCTTCATCATTAGCAAACTGAAATCTATTTTTAAAATCTTCGGCAAAGCGCGTTGCTAGTGGCGTCTGATTGGACGAAAACGCATTGGCCCAGTCCAGCAGTATGATATGATCCCAAGAGGCATCACTATTGTTGTAAATTTCTAGTTTTTGTTCTATTTTCAGCACGTTTTTATCGTTATCTAAATAGGCGATAATTTGTGTTTTGTGCTGCGCAAAAAGTACACTGGGAAATAAGAGCCAAAAGAGCCTTAACTTTTTAATCATCGCTTATCAGATTTGCTTGTGCTGGATTAGAGAAAAATTAGTTATTGAAAAAGGTCTAATATGCGCTTGTTCCAACATCAATTCCTGTTGCTGATCACAGCACAACGTGCTATTTATTTTTAAAAATTAGGGCTCAAACTGTATTTAGCATAAAAGTCATTGATAATGGCTACTGCTTCGTCACTAGTATCTACCACATGTATTAAGTCCATATCGCCTGGGCTTATGGTATGGAATTGTTGTTCTAATGTAGTTTTTATCCAGTCTAGTAAACCGTTCCAAAATTTGGTACCAACAAGTATGATAGGAAATTTGGCTATTTTATTAGTTTGAATAAGAGTGATTGCTTCAAATAGCTCGTCCAAGGTTCCAAAGCCTCCAGGCATCACTATAAACCCTTGAGAATATTTAACAAACATTACCTTACGAGCAAAAAAGTAGTCAAAATCAAGACTTTTATCACTATCAATATAGGGGTTGTCGTGTTGTTCAAAAGGCAACGCGATATTTAATCCTACAGAAGTACCGCCAGCGAGGTGTGCCCCTTTATTACCCGCTTCCATAACTCCAGGTCCACCCCCTGTAATTACACCATAACCATTATTTACAATCTTTCCAGCTATTTCTGTGGCTAGTTGATAGTATTCATTATCTGATTTTAAACGGGCACTACCAAATATAGAAACACAAGGTCCTATGCGGCTCATGCGCTCAAATCCCATGACAAATTCAGATAAAATCTTAAAGGTAGCCCAGCTATCGTTGGTTTTTAAATCGTTCCAACCTTTTTCTCCGACTTCTTTTCTCATTTCTTTTTTTTAATGATTACTCGCAATTTTACAACCTTCACCTTACCTGACTGACCAACAAACATAGCGACAAAGCATTAATAATTAATGAGTTTATTAGATTTTTAATAAATAATTGTTCTTAAAAATGTAGAATACTTCTTTAATTATTTTTAATATCGCAAGAGTAGAATTTTATCATGATTTATGAGTGTTTTAGATAAGTATTTACCACATCTTGCCGTAGCACCCTTAACGGCTTTGCTGGAACGGTATCAGGTACACCTTAAAATTGTGGACGAGCGCAAGACCAGGCATGGTGATTACCGCAAAAATGCTGATGGTTCTCATGCTATAACGATTAACGCAAACCTTAATCCCTACAGGTTTTTAATAACTCTTGTTCATGAGATAGCTCATTTAGTAGCTTTTCAAAAATATGGTCGCCTTATCAAACCTCATGGAGTGGAGTGGAAGTACACTTTTCAACAACTTATGTTGCCGTTTTTAAGGCCAGATATTTTTCCTAACGATTTACTTCCTGTTTTAGCGCGTCATTTTAAAAGTCCTAAAGCCAGTAGCGACACAGATGCAATGATGAGTGTTGCTTTAAAATCATTTGATCCGGAAACTGATAAAAGCTATATATTTGAGTTGCAATACGGCAGTATATTTTTAGGCCCTAGTGGTAAAAAATTTCAAAAAGGCAACAAGCTGCGCAAGCGCTTTCGTTGTGTAGAGATCGTCTCTGGTAGGATATACCTTTTTCAGCCCAATGCACAAGTAGAAGTATTAAAAGTATGAGCAATAATAAATATGCCGTAATTATGGCCGGTGGTGTGGGTTCTCGATTTTGGCCTGTGAGCAAGCAAGCTTTTCCCAAACAGTTTCACGACATGCTAGGAATGGGTAAGTCCTTGTTGCAAATGACCTTTGAACGATTGGAGCAACAGATACCACCACAACAAATTCTGGTGCTTACCAACCAAAACTATGTAGGCCTTGTAAAAGAGCAATTACCCTATATGGATTTCAGTAATATTGTTGCAGAGCCCGCTATGCGCAATACTGCACCTTGCATTTTGCTAGCAGCTTTGAAGATTCAAAAAATGAATCCGCAAGCCAGCATGATTGTGGCTCCAAGTGATCATTATATCGCCGAACAGGATATTTTTAATGAAGATCTAGCGGCAGCTTTTGATTTCTGTGCAACACATCCACAAGCATTAATGACCCTAGGTATTCAACCTACTTCACCTAATACAGGTTATGGGTATATTGAATACCAAAAGGAAGAAAGCCAAATAAAAAAGGTGTCTCAATTTAGAGAAAAGCCAGATGTAAAAAAGGCTCAAGAATTTATCGCAGCAGGTAATTTTTTATGGAATGCAGGAATTTTTATTTGGAATGTAGCCGGTGTGGTATCCGCTTTCGCGAAAGCGCAACCTCAATTGACTTCTTTATTTAATAAAAGTGTAGCAGTATTGAATACCAGTAAAGAAAATTTGTGGTTGGAAGAAAACTATCCTAATGCTGAGGATATTTCGGTGGATTATGCACTCATGGAAAAAAGTGAAGCTGTCTATGTGCTGCCAGCCCGATTTTCTTGGAACGACCTAGGAACTTGGGGTTCTCTCTACGATCGACTCGACAAAAATAAGGATGCTAATGCGGTTATCAATGCCAGTCTGACCTCTATCGATTCACATGGGAATATGGTACGAACGGCTGTTGGAAAAAAAGTCATCTTACAAGGGATGGAAGATTATATCATTATCGATCAAGACGACGTATTGATGATCATTCCCAAAACTGCTGAACAAGAAATTAAAGAAATACGCAATGCAGTTATGCATAAATATGGTAAAGAAATAGGATAATGGAGCTACAAGAATCACAAAGCCAGCAGTCTTCAGCAGACAATACTCTGGATGCAAACCAACAACGCATTACCGGTATATGGCAAAATATCACAGCTTTTTTAGGTGACCTGCTAGATATAAGAGAAGGATCGGAGCGCGAAGAAACGATTGAAGCGGTCAGAAAGGACATTTCATTTCAAGGCCATAATGCCTGGATTCTTGTTTTTTCTATTTTTATCGCTTCCATTGGATTAAATGCAGACGCTACTGCTGTGGTCATAGGAGCCATGTTGATCTCGCCTTTAATGGGACCTATAGTAGGGATGGGATTAGGTACCGCAATTAATGACGCTACCATGTTGCGCCGTTCTTTGATCAATTTAGGGGTTATGGTAGGATTATCATTACTCACAGCAACATTGTACTTTTTTATTTCTCCTATGAAAGAGATTACCGACGAGTTAGCTGCTAGAACCTATCCTACGATTTTAGATGTATTGATCGCTATTTTTGGTGGTTTGGCACTTATAGTTGCCAAAGCTAAAAAAGGGACCATTTCTAATGCTATTGCAGGTGTAGCAATAGCAACGGCATTGATGCCTCCGTTATGTACGGCAGGTTATGGTATTGCCACTGGACAATGGACCTACTTTGTAGGTGCGATGTACTTGTTTTGTATCAATGCTGTTTTTATTGCCTTGTCCACTTTTTTAGTATGTAAATTATTGAGGTTTCCTATGGCAAATTATGCCAATCAAGCAAAACGCAAGCGAGTTTCTCGATGGGCATCCTTGATAGGTTTTTTAGTTTTATTGCCTTCCATATGGTTGTTTTATCAATTGTACCAAGATCAAATAATGAACAGTGCTGCAAACTCATTTGTTAAAAATATTGTCCAGTATGATGGGATGCGACCTAATGAAGAATGGGATAAGGTGACGCAAACATTAGACATAGTAATGCTGGGTGAGCCAGTACCAGAAGTTATCATAGAAGAATGGCGTAAGAAATTTAAACAAACAAAGCATTTGAGTTTGAGTAAGGTGCGTTTTTACCAAGGCAATTCCAAACCTTTAGCATCCAATGAAGGGGTAGAAATGGTGCAAGAAGAATTGATTGATAAGTTGCGATTGATTCAAGATAAGGACACACACATAAAAGCTTTAGAAGATCAATTGAGAAGTCTGAATAGTAGAAGTAAAGATTTTGATGTTTTAAGTGAAGAGGTGCGATTGAATTATCCGCAAATAGCTAGTATCAGTTATGCAGCATCAGTGAATAAAGATTTTATAACACAAAAAACAGATACCATAGCTGTTTACAATATCATTTTTAACGACAGTACGTTATCCATTGAAAATCGCTCAGAAGTAAAAACACGCATGGGCAAATGGCTTCGCTACCGATTGCAATCTGAAAAGGTGAAGATCAATGAAATAAAACCTGATGTTTCTGATGTTACCAATTGATAGCTTACTCTGTAAGTTCTTTTTTAGGGCTGTAAAGAATAACGAATTGTATTAAAACACCTAAGATGATCATGACCCATATTTCTAATTGAGTCAATAAATCAATAGATTCCATTGCTTTTCTTCCTAATTGCATTTGTCTTTGACCTTCGGCTATTTGAATGTCTGAAAGTTGGGCTACTATAGCATTTATCTTTTTAGCTTGGCTCTTTAATTGTGCAGAAGAGGGCTGACTGTTTTCGGTAGGTAAGTAAGCCATTTCCATAGAGAATAACGCACGGATCTCTTCTTTTAGGTGTTCAAAGATTTGTTCTTCATCACGAGTTAGAGCCGTATTTGAAAAGCTTTGTAAAAAATTTTGGATTTTTTTTTCAGAAGCCGAACGATTTGATAATAAGATAGCATCCTTGTTTTCGGCCAGAAGCAATTCCTTGTCATGAATCTCTAGTTGGATGTCAAAAAGCAAGTCTTTTGCTATTAATCGATCTTTGTAAATACTATCTACAGAGTCTTGTATGCGTTGAAAGTTCTTTTGATCTATAAAATTAGTAAAGACAATAAGCACAATTACTAATAACAATCCAGCCGACCATTTAATTTTATTACTTATCATAAATTTTTATTTAAAACTAGCACGTTTTAAAAATAAGGTCTGTTTTTTAAATAAAATCTAGTTATAGAATTATTAACAAAAAAAAGAAGGGGAATGATCAGGTTTAAAACCCTTTATTTTGTGCGATACGCACTTTATGAAACAAATTAGAGCTGTATACAAATTCTGTTACCGCTTTGTTGTCGGTCCTAAAAATTTCTTCATTGGTGCCTTTCCAAGCCAATTTCCCGTCTTTGAGAAATACGATGGTTTCTCCTATTTCCATTACGGAGTTCATATCATGAGAGATGATTACCGTAGTAATTTTACGCTCATGAGTAATTTCTTGGATAAGTTGATCTATTACGGTTGCCGTATTTGGGTCAAGACCAGAATTGGGTTCATCACAAAAAAGAAATCTTGGATTGTTCACTACTGCCCTGGCAAGTGCCACACGTTTTTGTTGACCGCCTGAAATCTCACTAGGCATTTTTTTATTAAGCCCTATAAGATTTACTCGACTCAGTATTTCATTGGCTCGTGCTAACCGCTCTGGAAGTTTCATTTTAGTGAACATGCGTAAGGGGAACATTACATTTTCCTCAACGGTCATGGAATCAAAAAGCGCACTGTGCTGGAAAAGCATTCCCATTTCTTTTCGCAGTTCACTTTTGCGCTCTATTTCCATGTCGTGCAGTGGCTCGCCATCATAAATAATCTCGCCAGCATCTGGCTCAAAAAGCCCCAGCATATTTTTAAGAAAAACAGATTTACCAGAACCGCTGGCTCCTATAATCATATTGGTTTTTCCTTTTTCAAAGGTTGCTGTAATTCCTTTTAAAACCTCCTCACCGCCAAAGCTCTTTCGTAAATCATTTACCTGTATCATTAGCTAAGCAGTAATTGAGTTAAAATATAATTCGATATAATGATCGCAACACAAGTCCATACAAAACTAGTCGTACTTGCCTTCCCTACTTCGAGTGCACCACCTTCCATATAATAGCCGTGATAGCTAGGTATAGTTGCTAGAATAAGACCAAAAACTATTGTTTTTATAAACGCATAACCAACATGCCAAGGAATAAAACTATCCTGCAAGCCTATTATAAAGTCTTCTGAGCTTACTAGGTTGCCATAGACACTGGCTAGATACCCACCACCAATGCCCACAAACATGATAATAGCAATCAAAAAAGGATAGAACAGTAAGGCAATAATCTTAGGGAATATCAAATAATTAAGCGGGTTGATACCCATTACTTCAAGTGCGTCTATTTGCTCAGTAACACGCATAGATCCTATACTAGAGGTAATAAAAGAACCTACTTTACCAGCCATAATTACGGATATGAAGGTAGGGGCAAATTCTAAAATAATGGACTGTCTGGTGGCAAAACCTATCAGAGATTTAGGAATCAAAGGGTTGTCCAGATTCAAAGAGGTCTGTAACGCAACAACCGCTCCCATAAATAAAGATATGAATGCGGTAATTCCCAAGGAGCCTATAATTAAATCGTCTGTTTCTTTAAGAATTAATTCTTTAAGAACGCTAGTTTTGGTAGGTCGCCTAAAAACGTTAAAAAGCATGATCATGTAACGACCTATGTGTCTTATAAATCTCATCGTTGGTAAAAATAGATAAAAAAAAACCCTTAAGATTTAATGCTATCTTAAACTTGTTCTTTTTTTCAAAGGTTACTTTTGTAATAAATAATTTTTGATGAAAAATGTACTCTTTCTAATAATAGCTTTTGTTTTTATAACGTCTTGTAGCACGCTTTCGCGAAAGCGAGATCAACCAACCCCTTTAAACCCCCTTGAAGCAGTGCAAGATAGCCCAAAACTGGTCGTAGGAATAGTAGTAGATCAAATGCGTTATGATTATTTAAGTAGGTTTTACCATCGCTATAGTGAAGATGGATTTAAAAGATTAATGAAGGGAGGTTTCCAGCTTACCAATAATCATTATAATTTTGTTCCTACCTATACCGCTCCTGGACATGCTTCAATCTATACGGGAACTTCACCTATGAATCACGGTATTATAGGAAATAATTGGTACGATAAATTTGAAGATAAAGTCATTTACAATGCAGGTGATGATCAGGTAATAGGGGTTGGAACAGCTAGTGATGAAGGTAGAATGTCACCACGCAGAATGTTAACTACCACCATAACAGATCAATTGGAGCTTCAAACTCAAGGAAGAGCAAAAGTCATAGGTATTTCTATTAAAGATCGCGGGGCGATTTTACCTGCCGGACATGCTGCAGATGCAGCGTACTGGTTTGAAGGAAGCGATCAAGGAAACTTTATTTCTAGCAGCTTTTATATGGATCAATTACCGCAATGGGTGACCGATTTTAATGCTTTAAAAAAAGCAGAAGAATATTTAAAAACATGGAATACCTTATATCCCATAGAGACCTATACGGCAAGTGGCTCCGATCTCAATGATTTTGAAAAAGCTCCAAAAGGAAAACAAGCTGCTGTTTTTCCTTATGACCTAAATAAGCTCAAAGCTGAAAACGGAAATTACAGTCTTATAAAAGCAACTCCTTATGGTAATAGTATCGTAGCAGATTTTGCTATTGAAGCTTTGAAAAAAGAAGAAATGGGAAAGGACTCTATTGCAGACTTTCTAGCAGTAAGTTTTTCTAGCACGGATTATATTGGGCATCAATATGGAGTGAACTCTATAGAGATTGAAGACACTTATTTAAGATTGGACCAAGATATTGCACGTTTTTTAAAAGCTTTAGATGAAGAAGTAGGAAAAGGGAATTACACCGTTTTCTTAACAGCAGACCATGGTGCAGTTAATAATCCTGCTTATTTACAAAGCAGGAATATCAATGCGGGATATTTTGATAGATCAGATTTTAGAAATAAACTCAATAATGCCCTTATAGAAAAATACGGCTTTGATGATTTAATTTCAAATATTTCTAACGATCAGATTTTCTTTAATAAAGTCAATCTCATAAAGAACACTATCAATCCTATTGATTTAGAACATTTTATTGCCAGTACCATCATAGATTACACATCTATTGATAAAGTGTATACTAGAAAAGCACTCGTTTCTGGGGCTATGCAAGACGGAATTGGCACACTCATTCAGAATGGGTTCCATCATAAGCGCAGTGGGGATGTAATTTATGTTTTAGAGCCAGCGGTGATTTCTTATTCCAAAACAGGCTCTACTCACGGAAGTTCTCAGAGTTATGACACTCATGTACCTTTATTATTTTACGGCAACGGAATTAACCAAGGGTCGAGCAGCAAGCGCACAGAAATTATCGACATCGCTCCTACGATTTCGAGCTTGCTTAAAATAAGCTTTCCTAATGCGGCCACTGGAAATCCGATAAGCGAAGTGTTAATTAAATCGTAGCGACCTCTACTGATCACATTTAGGTATACTAGCAAAAAAAGAGGTGTCAAAAAAAATAGTGCTTATAGCAGCTCTAGTAGCAAGTGTAACTACAACGACCCAAATTTTTAAAGCTAAGGAGACCAAAAAATGCAAATAGGAGCTAATTTTCAGAGTGGTGCTAAGGGAATTCATGGGACTTAGGATGTTGCAATAGCAGCAAACTTTCCTATGGGTTTGGATTTCAACTATCTATTCAGTCATGAAGATAGAATAGGGGCTAACTTTTATGAAAGAGCTGCTGTAAAATTGAGTATCAATGCTTCTATTGGTAAGGTATTGAAGATTGACCCTATGGTTGACTTCTATCTTGGGCTTGCATTCAATACTAAAAAATTCGGTGCGCACATAGGTGCAAGGTATTCTCTACAGATGCTTTTGGGTGGTATATAAAAGTAGCTTTCTCACTAGTAAAATATATAACAGAACACCTAGCTGCAGTTGAGTAGATTTAGAATCAGGTTCCATGAATTCTGGTTTGGCTTTTAAGTTTTAAACACCCAATTTTGATTTGATACCGTTCCATCGGTATGTTCTAATAAATCGACCTTGCTCTTCTGTAACCAGTGGAGCAAGGTTCTTTTTTTGTGCCAATTGGTAGCCTTTTAAGTAATCAGTTATCAGGTTAAATTGTTTTTTATTCCAGGCCATTTTTGCAGCTGTTATAAATGTAAGCACTTTGCCATATCGCATTTTATAAAAAGCTTCTCCTTGCAGGTATTTAGATCTAGAATTATAAGCAGCGCCAGTAGGTTTTAAATGCTTTACATGCAATTCTGGAATAGTAAGCACTTCCCAACCGTAAAAACGCGCGAGCATCTCGTCCATCGTATCCCAGCCTATACTGGCTTGAAGTCCGCCTATTTGTTGGAAGCATTCTCGCTTGTAGGCTTTAAGGGCCCCTCTGATATGATCTGGATTGTTTTGGTTTTCCATTTCCCAATGGCCGTTCTTTAGAATGCTACAATGTCCAGCAACCATTCCTATAGTTTCGCTTTCGCTAAAGCGAGCTACCACCTCTTCTATATAATTTTTAGGGAATATCAAGTCAGCATCGTACTTACAAATGAGGTCAAAACTTGCTCTATCTATTTGAGCCAGACCATAGTTAAATGCCTGTATGACTTTACTGCCAGGAACATTTTCTGCACTCGAGAATCTTTTCACCACTTTGATAGGTAAGGAGGTTGAGTAGGAGCTGGCAATTTCAAAAGTACGGTCGGTTGAGTTGTCGTCTACCACAACTATTTGAGTAACTGCTAGCGATTGTTGCACCAAACTGTCCAGCGTTAAGTGTATGCATTGCTCTTCGTTATGAGCTGGTATGATGATGGCTATTTTCAAAATCTAGGAAGGATTTGCCTTTACACAATAGACCAGATAATAACGATGGGTAAATTTTCTAAGAAGTGGACGTATTCCAAATTTATTTACAGGATTGGTAAACTTGATGTGATCGACTATCCTCCAGCCTGCTTTTTCCAGTACATAATCCAGTTGCCAAGGTTCAAATTCGTGGTAGTGTTGGTCTCTGATATCGTTTTTATTGCGGTACGCATTAGAAAACCAAAGCCTTAATGGAACACTAATCACACATTTATCACATGGAATGGCTTTCAATGAGGTGTAAGGGGAGACTAAATGTTCAAATATTTCAAAAGCAGTGACTACTTCACCTTTAAAATTTTCTATAGTTGAGGTGTCGTCATCTAGATCTTCTCCGCCCGTATTAAAAACTTGATATCCAGCTTCTTTCATAATTAGCGTAAACGGATTTTCTATTCCTAAATCTAGAATGCGATCTGTTTTAGGGAGGTGTTTCTCTAGAAATTCTAGGGTAATGCCAAATCTTTTGTGTGGAACGCTTTTTTCGTACAAAGTTCAATTTCATTTAGTTTACGAAAATAAAGGTTTCTCGCCTTTGAGTAGATGGTCTTTTGTAAAAAGTTGAAATAGAAAACTCAGTGAAGAGTTTATAAAAGCTACAGATGTCAGTCTGAGCGAGAGTCGAAGACGAGAACTTATAACAGGAGATTGTGCTAGGTATGAAGGTTTCGACAATCGATCAACCAAACATTTTTCTTATTCAACAAACTTAACGATGCCAGTCTGAGCGACAGTCGAAGACGGGAACTTATGCAAAGAGATGTTACCAATTAAAAAGAGTTTTGAATACCGCATATCACCATTGTGGTTGATGAGTACTCTAAAAAGTTAATAAAAGTTAAGCATAAGAAGTACATAGTTAATTGACGTTCATCTTTTGTATTTTTCACGTCTATGAAATGGATCACAATTATTGCTTTATTGGTAGCGTTTTTATCGCTAGGTCAACATACATCGAGCCAGTTAAAAACAGTTGATTTTCAGAAGGCGCAGGCACTGATTTCCTTAGATGAATTATCTAACGAAGTAACAGGAGAACTTCTTTTTGATATCAAGATGCTTCAAGATGCTTCTTCTATTTTTATTGACGCAAAAAACCTGGTGTCTTATCAAGTTTTTTTAGATAATAAAGAGGTAAAAACTATTTATGATGGGGAAAAGTTGATGGTGCAAGCTCCTTTTCGCGCAAGCGATAACAAAAAACTCAAAATAAAGTTTACCAGCTACCCATCGAAGGCCATGTACCATATAGACGAAAATAATGACCGGATATGGGATCAAGTCTGGACCCAAGGACAAGGAAAATACACCAGCAACTGGCTGCCGTGTATCGATGATATGAATGATAAAATGATTTGGAGTTTCCATATCACCGCACCCAAATCAAAAAGGGTGATCGCAAATGGCAAACTTACCAAAGTACAACCTGACGCTGATCAAATGATCTGGAGCTACAACATGGAACAACCTATGTCCAGTTATCTGGTTGCTCTTGTCGCTGGAGATTATCAAGTTAAAAAAGATACCAGCGCTTCTGGAGTACCCCTAGAATACTATTATTACCCTAAAGAAGAGAAAAAAGTAGCACCTACCTATCAACATTCTAAAGAGATCTTTGATTTCTTGGAGGCAGAGATAGGAGTTGCTTATCCGTGGCAAAATTACAAGCAAGTTCCCGTCAAAGATTTTTTGTATTCAGGTATGGAAAACACGGGGATGACCATCTTTAATGACGCATTTTTTACAGACGAACTAGGTGCAAACGACCGCAGTTATGTAAATGTGAATGCACACGAACTGGCGCATCAATGGTTTGGTAATTTGGTGACAGAAACGGAGGCAAAACACCACTGGTTGCACGAAGGTTTTGCCAGTTATTACGCATTACTAGCAGAGAAACACTTATATGGAACTGCCTATTTTCAAGCACAATTATTTGAATATGCAGAGGCTTTGAACGAGCAAACTGCTAAAGGAACTAGTACCGCACTTCTGGATGAAAAGGCAACCTCACTAAGCTTTTACCAACATGGAGCCTGGGCGTTACATGCGTTAAAAGAAGAAGTTGGGGTGTTGAGCTTTCGCGAAAGCGTTATCAAGTACCTGTTAAGAAACAAGTATCAAAATGTTACGACAGCTAGTTTTCTCGATGTGGTCGCTGAGGTCAGTGAAAAAGATTTAACTGCTTTTAAGGCAACTTGGCTTACTTCCACAATCTTCCCTACTGCTGAAGCATTGAGAATATTGAGAAAACAGCCTGTAATGGAACAATACCTTCAACTGTCAGCAAGACGTATTTCTACTTTTGAAGAGTCTTATAATTCGTATCAAGAAACACTTCAACAACCTGTTGAAAGGGTATTGGTCAAAGAAATGGTAGCTCAGTTGAGCATTCATGATAATGAGAAGAAATACGAACTGCTGCAGCAAGCAGCAGCATTAAATGATGTAGAAGTCAACCAGCTTATTGTTTTAAGTACGCCAACTTTAAACCATAAGAACCGAGAATTAATTGCGAGCATGCTTAATGATGCTTCTTATGTGACTAGAGAGTCCGTTTTGTTTTTATTGTGGAATGATGCCAGCGATAAAAGGGCTGTTTTAGAAAACTCAAGAGCACAATGGGAGGAACTAAATTATAACTTAGATATGGCATGGATCGTATTAGCACTCAATTCTACCGGCTATACCAATGAAGAATTATTGCCTTTTTTAGTTCGTTTACAAGCGTATACGGGTTCAGAATACAGCACAGAAACCAGAACAGCAGCTTTTGATTACTTGATCAATCTCGACGCGATGAGTCAGCAAAATTATACTGACCTTATGAATGCTAGTTTGCATCATGTGTGGCGGTTTTATGAAAATGCACGAGCTGTTTTAAACGTTCAATACCAAAAAGAAAAGGGGCAATTCTTTATTGATCAATCTTTAGGCAATTTTGACACGGAGAGTCAAGAAAAATTAAAGCAAGTTTTAGGCTTGAAGGATTAGTTTGTAGTCAAAGGAGCAGTGTACAGTCACAGTGGCAGTAACAGTTTGCGGGAAAGAAGGCACTCCTTTTATGATCTTTTTTAAACCTTAAAACAAATCATTTACTTCAGCTTTTAAAAAGCTGATAGCGGTAGCGCTAGGAGCGCGTTTATCCATCAAATCATTGAGAATAGCCTCACGTAATGCATCGGCAGTGGCGACTTTATGTGACATGGAGACTTGACGTATTTGTTGAATCGTAGTGTTTTTAACAGCCCGTATGACGTTCCAGCACTCCTCACTGACATAAACTTGTTGTGCGATGTTGTGCTCAAACTCTAGTTCTATAGCGGCTATGAGCGTTTGTTCATAATCTGCTTTAGTCATATTACCAGGTTTTGTTCGGACCACCAAACTCGCTGGTTTAATTCGTTCCAAAAAAAGAACCAATCGCTCATAAGCAGCCATACGAGTAGGAAGGCTTTTTGCTTGAGACTCTCTAACCGTAATAAATCTTCTTCTGCGTTCTTCATTTTTCATAAAAGAAGAGAGAAAATAGTAGGCAATTACCGCTACAATAAAGGCGGGTAATAAAGTTTGAAATAACGAAAAAATACTGTCTTGCATGATGGAATTTTAGTACTAGGTAAAGACCAAAAATAAGGGGTTATTTTCTATCGATTGCAATTTTAAGATTCAATTTTATTACATCATTTAAAATTAAGTTGATCCATAATTTGGAGAAAAGTGGCCTGAGAACTTTTGATGGGTAGCTTCATTTGATCCATTCTCAACCCTTAAAGATGAATTTCGGGAGGCTCATTATAGCTATTGTCAAGAATTAATTGTTGAAAAAACACTTGTAAATGTTCCGCTTTCGCGAAAGCGAGAACCTGACAAGCCGTATCTTTATAAGCTACAAAAAGAAGACCAGTGCAAGATCATATTTCCCAACTCAACGACGCCCAAAAAGAACCTGTTTTGCAAAAAGAAGGTCCTATGATCATTATTGCTGGCGCGGGATCCGGTAAAACCCGTGTGCTGACCATACGCATCGCCTATTTGATGCAGCAAGGTATTGATCCCTTCAATATTTTGTCACTTACGTTTACTAACAAAGCGGCAAAAGAGATGAAAAAACGTATAGGCGAGATCGTCGGAGCTAGCGAGGCAAAAAACCTATGGATGGGTACTTTTCACTCGGTTTTTGCCCGTTTATTACGTGTAGAAGCCGATAAGTTAGGATATCCTTCTAACTTTACGATTTACGATTCGCAAGATTCTCAGCGCCTTACCAGTGCCATTATCAAAGAAATGGGACTGGATAAAGATGTCTATAAATACAAACAGATTTTTTCTCGCATCTCTTCTTTAAAAAACAGTTTGATTACCGTGCGAGCTTATTATAATGATGCCGACTTACAAGAGGCAGATGCGATGGCGCGTCGACCGCGTTTTGGCGAAATTTACAAAGAATATGTAGAGCGATGTTTTAAGGCTGGAGCCATGGATTTTGACGATCTCCTATTAAAAACAAATGAGTTGATCAACCGTTTTCCGGATGTGCTGGCAAAATATCAAAACAGATTTCAATACATACTCGTAGATGAGTACCAAGATACCAATCATTCCCAGTATTTGATCGTAAAGGCGCTGTCGGATAAATTCCAGAATATATGTGTGGTAGGTGATGACGCACAGTCTATTTATGCTTTTAGAGGAGCAAACATTAATAACATCCTCAATTTCCAGCGGGATTATGATCATGTAAAGGCGTATAGATTGGAGCAAAATTACCGTTCAACTAAAAACATAGTAGAAGCAGCAAACTCCATAATTGAGCACAATAAAACCAAACTCGATAAAGTAGTCTGGACCGCAAATGATGACGGTCCTAAAATAATCGTCCATCGATTGATGAGCGATTCTGAAGAAGGACGTTTTGTAGCAGGTTCTATTTTTGAAAATAAGATGAACCACCAGTTGGATAACGGTAAGTTTGCAATTCTGTACAGAACAAACGCACAATCTCGTGCGATGGAAGATGCCTTGCGCAAGCGCGATATTCCTTACCGTATTTATGGTGGCTTGAGTTTTTACCAGCGTAAAGAAGTCAAAGATGTACTTTCTTATTTACGTCTCGTGGTCAACTCTAAAGATGAAGAAGCGCTCAAACGAGTAATCAACTACCCAGCTCGTGGTATAGGCACAACGACCTTGGACCGACTGATAGTTGCTGCAAAACAATACGACCGCAGCCTGTTTGAAGTCATCGATAATATCGATCGGTTAGACATTGGAATCAATAGCGCCACTAAATCAAAGTTAAAGAACTTTGCTACCATGATCAAGAGTTTCCAAGTACTGGATGAAACTCAAAACGTCTTTGAATTGACAGAATATGTTCTCAAGAAAACAGCACTGATCACAGAACTCAAAAAGGATGGCACTCAAGAAGGAATTTCTCGTATAGAAAACATGGAGGAATTGCTTAACGGTATGCGGGATTTTGTCGAAGGCCAAAAAGAAGTAGCAGATGCTCGTGGAGCCCTTTCTGAATTTCTAGAAGATGTTGCCCTGGCTACAGATCTCGATAACGATACAGGAGATGAAGACCGCGTTTCTTTAATGACCATTCATCTGTCTAAAGGTCTTGAATTTCCATACTTGTACATCGTTGGAATGGAAGAAGACTTATTCCCTAGCGGGATGGCAATGAATACTCGTGAAGACCTAGAAGAAGAACGCCGTCTTTTTTATGTGGCACTCACCAGAGCAGAACATCAGGCTTATTTAACCTATACATTAAGCCGCTACCGATGGGGTAAATTAGTAGATGCCGAGCCGAGTCGTTTTATTACTGAAATAGACGATCAGTATTTAGAATACACCACCCCGCCAGATGATTACCGTTACAAACCTTTAATGAGTAACGATTTGTGGGACGAACCAGATAAATCTAAACTGCGTCAGTCCAAACCTAAGAACGGAACACCACCTAGCTTGAGCCAGCCTAATGAGGAACAAATCAAGAAATTGAGAAAGATGCGTCCTGTAAGTCGCGCGGCAACCGATTCCGTCGCTCCAGCAGGATTTGAAGCTAATTTACAACCCGGAATGCTGGTAGAACACGCCCGTTTTGGAAGGGGAACAGTGGTGAGCCTCGAAGGAATAGGCGGCGAAAAAAAGGCCGAAATAAATTTTAATGTAGGCGGATTAAAAAAACTGTTGTTGCGTTTTGCTAAATTAGAGGTCCTTGGATAGCATATTTCTGAAAAGCTCTTTTTCCTTATTGAGAAATTCATATTTTATATGTATAATTTTAATGCTTTATCATTTTACAATATCACTTCTTGATAATTGTGTAATTATTTAAAATTTTTATTAAATTTTCTGTTTTATTTTAATTAAATAGCACATTTTTATAGGCTTATACTAGTTTATGGATAATGCATATATAAGAGGTACCGGATCTTATGCTCCGGAAAATGTGGTAAAAAATGATTTTTTTGAATCTGTAGGATCCAATGATGCTTGGATACAAAAAAACTTAGGAATTAAAGAACGACGGATTTCTACAGGAGAAACTACCAGTGATCTAGCTGCTATGGCTGGAAAAGAAGCTATTAAAAATGCAGGCTTAACCCCGCAGGATATCGACTTAATCATACTGGCTACTGCTACTCCAGACAGGCTTGCTCCTTCTTGTGCTTGTTTTGTACAAGAAAAAATAGAAGCTTTCAATGCAGTTGCCTTTGATATTTCTGCTGTTTGCTCGGGTGCTTTGTTTGCAACAACCACAGCGGTTCAATTTATTAAATCTGGAATGTATAAAAATGTACTAGTCATTGGTGCCGACACTTTTTCAAACATTACGGATTGGAACCGCAGAGATGCGGTTTTTTTTGGAGACGGTGCGGGAGCCATGGTTCTCTCTCATACCCATGAAGATAAAGGTTTTATAGATTTTCTACTGCATACAGATGGACGTGGTAAAGACAGTTGGAATATTCCAGCTGGAGGATCCTTGTTACCGACTACTGATCAAACTCTTAAAGAAGGCCTGCAGTATTTTCAAATGGATGGACCTGCTGTTTTTCAAACTGCCATAAAAGTGGTTCCAGAGTCTATAAAAAAATTGCTCTCCAAGAATAAGGTTGCTATAGATGAGGTGAACTACCTCATACCCCATCAACCCAGTGTAAGAATACTGGAAGAGATTGCAAATCGCATCTCCTTACCTTGGGAGAAAGTAATGACTAATATGGATCGTTATGCCAATACCTCTGGAGGTACCATACCGATGATGCTGGATGAAACTGTCAAGAAAAACCTTCTTAAAGAGGGGGATTTGGTTTTGTTTGCTGCCGTAGGCGCCGGCTGGACTTGGGGAACTGCTCTTTATAAATGGTAGTTTTTATGGTGCTACAACCGACTAATTGTGGTGTTGAATGATAGCGAGTAAATTGGTGATTAGGTATAGTGAACGCTTTCGCGAAAGCGAAATTAGTAGGAAATCCATCCAGGATACCTGACGTAGATAAGAACTAAAATGATATACAAATGTTGACAAACAAAACTTTTTTAATTACCGGTATTGCAGATGAGCATTCCCTAGCTATGTATGCTGCAAGAGAAATTATAACAAACGGCGGTAGAGTAGTCTGCACTGGTCTTGGGGTAAGCCCCTTTCACAATGACTTATCAGATAAAGCAAAATCTTTTCTAAATCAGAATTTTGAAGATTTTAAAAGCTCCGTACATGACGTTTTAGGAGATGCAAGGGTTGAAATCTTAGATGTGACTATAGATGAAAATATAGAACATTTTGCAAAAGACTTGGCTCAAAAAGGGGTTAAGCTGGACGGTTTCCTTCATGCCATAGCTATGGATAAAACCATACGCAATAAGGAAGTTAAGCCCTTAATTGACGTTACAAAAGAGGAGTTTTGTGATACTATGAACGTCAGTGCCTATTCTTTAATACGAGTATCCCACTATTTGCTCAAGCATGGTGTTTTGCAAGATGGGGCCTCCATTTGTTCTTTAAGTTATATCGCTGCAGCTAAAGTAACTTTTCATCCTTATAGAAATATAAGTATTGCAAAAGCTGCACTGGAACGAATTACAATCGAACTGGCAGATGAACTAGGTCGTAAACACGGTATACGAGTGAATGCTATTCGGTTTTCTCCTTACATGGGTAGTAAAGCAGGTAATGCCACTTTAAAAATAGAAGATGTAGCTACCTCAAATAGAATGAGCCCCTTAGGAAATGCAGTACCTATGGACCTGGCATATGAAATTTGTCACCTCTTCAGACCAGAAAGTAGCATAACAGGTGAAATAAGACACGTAGATGGTGGTTATCACATCACTGGTTAAGATTTTTATTTAAGTTGTAGTACCTTTAGAAATTCAACTAAGATCATATGAATAACCTGCAATACCCCATTACCTTTTCTTTTAAAATTACGACCATTAGTAATGATTTTACTGCAAAAAATGCTTCAGGACAAACCATTGCCTATGTCAAGCAAAAAATGTTCAAGCTTAAAGAGGCCATCAACGTTTATAGCGATGAGAGTAAAACACAGATTTTGTTTACTATTGCTGCTAATAAGTGGTTGGATTTTAGTGCTGCGTACTCCATGTTTGATCACAATAATAAGGAGATAGGAAAGATTGCTCGTAAAGGCTGGCGCAGCATGTGGAAGGCAGAGTACGACATTGTAGATCAAAACAACCAGCCACAATACAAAGTACAAGAGGATAATGCTTGGGTACGTATAGCAGACGCCCTAGTAGGCGGCATTCCTATTATAGGCGTATTCACTGGTTATCTGTTCAACCCTACTTACAACGTAACCAATAAAGCTGGTCAGATTGCAGTAAAGCTCAAAAAGATGCCATCCTTCTTTGGTAAAGAATTTGAATTGACCAAGCTTGCAGATATCGATGAAGACGATAAAGAACGAGTGATGCTAGGTTTGATGATGATGATTCTTTTAGAAAGACGTAGAGGCTAAATAAATAAATAAATTGAATTGTTCTAACAAAAACCTAGACTTGACTTGATCACGTCTGGGTTTTTTGTTGAAAGGAATGTTTAGATCAGTTCACGTCTTCGACTTTCGCTCAGACTAGCATCGTAAACTTGTTGAATTAGTAAAATGTTTGGTGGAGCGACAGTCAAAACCTTTGTGCTTAGTGTGATCTCTTTTATAAGTTCACGTCTTCGACTCCCGCTCAGACAGGCATCTTGTTTTCCTAATTTAACAAATTGGGATTTAAAATATCTTTCAATTACCTTTGAATACACACCAGAAATAAATAGCACGTGCCACTTAACTTTCTTTCTACTCCTATAGATTATCTCGCTGGCATCGGTCCAGAAAGAGCTAAGTTGTTGCGCAGTGAATTGCATATTCACACTTATGGTGATTTAGCAAACTTGTTTCCTAATCGATATATAGATAAAACCAAGTACTATAAAATCAACCAGCTGGTTCCCGATAGTGCCCAAGTTCAGGTTTTAGGTAATATCCTAAACATAAAAACTGTAGGAGCAGGGGCGTCAGAACGACTGGTAGCCACCTTTGCAGACGAGACGGGAAGAATGGAGCTGGTATGGTTCCGCAGTCAGAAACATTTTAGAGATAGTTTAAAGATCAATGAACCTTATGTAGCTTTTGGTAAAGTAGCTCGTTATGGTTCTCAATACAATATTGCACATCCAGACTTAGAATTACTAGCAGATCATAAATCCCGCAAACAAAGTGCGATGGCCCCGGTATATCCAAGTACAGAAATGCTTGCTAAACGCAAGATTACCAATACCTATATCGTAAAATGCATGCGCAAGCTTTTTAGTGAAATCAATGGTGCGTTTATAGAAACCTTGCCAGACGATATGCGGGCACAGTATCAACTTATAGGAAAAAATGAAGCCATGCTCAATGCTCACTTTCCTGGTACTCCAGAGCTCCTGCAGCAGGCTATTTATAGATTGAAGTTTGAAGAGCTCTTCTTTATACAGATGGAATTGCTGCTTCAAAACCTAATTAGAAAAACCAAAATTAAAGGATACGTATTTGACCGTGTAGGGGCTAAATTTACTGATTTTTATCAAAATCACTTGCCTTTTGAACTCACGGGAGCTCAAAAACGAGTCGTAAAAGAAATACGTGCCGATATGGCAACTGGTGCTCATATGAATCGATTGCTCCAAGGTGACGTAGGCTCAGGAAAAACCATTGTTGCGGTACTCACTGCGTTACTAGCTCTTGATAATGGCTTCCAGGCTTGTATCATGGCACCTACAGAAATACTTGCTCAGCAACATTACAGTGGCGTATCAGAACTACTGAAAGGAACAGGAATTACAGTATCCATTTTAACTGGATCGGTAAAAACTAAAAATCGTCGGGTAATTCATGAAGGGCTAGAAGACGGTAGTTTAGATATCTTGATAGGCACGCACGCACTTATAGAAGATAAAGTAAGGTTTAAAAACATAGGGGTTGCTATTGTTGATGAACAACACCGTTTTGGCGTTGCACAAAGAGCCAAACTATGGAAGAAAAATGACCTGCCACCTCATGTACTGGTCATGACAGCAACACCTATTCCTAGAACGCTGGCCATGAGTTTATATGGGGACCTAGATATATCGGTCATTGACGAATTACCACCTGGTCGTAAAGAGATCAAAACAGTGCACCGTTTTGATAAAAACAGATTGGCTGTTTTTGCTTTTATTAGAGATGAAATAGCTCTTGGGCGTCAAATATACATGGTGTACCCGCTGATTGAAGAATCAGAAACGCTGGATTATAAAGATCTTCAAGATGGTTATGAAAGCATCGTTCGAGAGTTTCCTTTGCCTCAATATAAAGTAAGTATTCTTCACGGTCGTATGAAGCCAGAAGATAAAGACTACGAGATGAATCGCTTTGTAAAAGGAGAAACACAAATTATGGTAGCCACCACAGTCATAGAAGTAGGGGTCAATGTGCCTAATGCCAGTGTCATGATCATTGAAAGTGCCGAGCGTTTTGGGCTTTCTCAATTGCACCAATTGCGAGGTAGAGTAGGGCGTGGAGCAGACCAGAGTTATTGTATTCTTATGACGGGTCACAAATTGAGTAGTGATTCTAAAACCAGACTACAAACCATGGTGGCCACAACTGATGGTTTTCAAATCGCTGAGGTAGATTTAAAATTGCGTGGTCCAGGAGATTTGATGGGAACACAACAAAGTGGGGTGATGGATTTACGACTTGCCGATATTGTTAAAGATAACCAGATTTTAGCCCTAGCTAGAGAAGCGGCTCAGAAATTACTCGCCAAAGATGTCAAAATTGTAAGACCAGAACATGCAGGGGTAAAACGAGTCATGACTTTTCTGCAAAATAAAAAAGGACTCTGGAAGTACATCAGCTAGAAGAAGTAGAAGTCGAAATATAAATACAACTGATCTGCCAGAAAGATAGCAATGAGTAAGATTATTAAACAATTGCTCATTCAAAAATAAACGGTTGCAACCCTTTCACGGTTTTTTAATGCTCAAGCTTTTCAACCTTATACTAACTTAAATTAAACTAGTTAGTGAAGTATAAATAAACCTGTTCCGCTTTCGCGAAAGCGAGATTAAAAAAAAGCTTGTAGGAATGAAGAACATGGGTTGGGAAACACTTTTGTTAAATATCTCTTTAATGATTGCCAGAGTAGGCCATGGGTTGTAATTTGTAATCCTCTAGGAGAACAAATATGGATCACAATAAAATAAACACATTAGGCCAACTCAAAAAAGCGGGATGGAAATCTAAATCGATAAAAGAAGAATTAAGAGATAACCTGATTCACAACATTAAAAATGAGGTGAACTCTTTTTCAGGGATTCACGGTTATGACAACACGGTTATTCCAGAATTGGAACGTGCCATTTTATCACGTCACAACATCAATTTATTAGGATTGCGAGGTCAAGCAAAGACGCGACTGGCAAGACTTATGACTGGATTACTGGATGAATACATTCCTTATGTGACACAAAGTGAGATTCATGACGATCCCTTACACCCACTTTCAAGAACAGCAAAGCAGCTGATTGAAGAGCATGGAGATGATACCCCTATTTCATGGTTGTACAGAGACGATAGGTTTTATGAAAAATTAGCTACACCAGATGTAACTGTTGCAGATTTAATAGGAGATATAGATCCTATAAAAGCGGCCAACTTAAAATTGAGCTATGCCGATGATCGCGTTATTCATTATGGCATGATACCTCGTGCTAACCGATGTATTTTTGTTATTAATGAGCTGCCAGATTTACAAGCTCGTATTCAGGTAGCGCTTTTTAATATTCTACAAGAAGGTGATATTCAAATACGCGGATTCAAATTGCGTTTATCATTAGATATGCAATTTGTCTTTACAGCAAATCCAGAAGATTATACCAATCGTGGTAGTATTGTTACACCCTTAAAAGACAGAATAGGATCTCAGATTTTAACACATTATCCTGAAAGCATCGAAATCGCCAAAATGATTACGCAACAAGAAGCTAAGAAAGATGCGCGTACCGAAAAGGCTGTTTATGTGCCAGAACTAGCTAAAGACTTATTAGAACAAATTAGTTTTTGTGCAAGAGAGAGTGAGTATGTGGATGAGAAAAGTGGTGTAAGTGCGCGTATGAGCATCACGGCTTTTGAAAACTTATTGAGCACCGCAGAGCGTCGCTCTTTAATGAATGGAGACGATACAACAACCATACGTTTTTCTGATTTTACTGGAGTTATTCCCTCGATCACTGGAAAGATTGAGTTGGTGTATGAAGGGGAACAAGAGGGGGGCGCTTTTGTTGCAAATGAGTTGATAGGAGCTGCGACTAAAACACTCTTTCCTAACTACTTTCCAGAGATTAAGAAACTGGTAAAAGAAAATGAAGAAACCCCTTACGATAAATTGGTCGAGTGGTTCTTCAATAATGAAGGTGTAGAATTACTAGACGAACTCAATAACAGTGATTACCAAGTATTGATCGATCACATAGAACCATTGGAAGATTTAGTTCAGAAATATCAACCAGAGACAAGTAAGGAAGATCGTAATTTTATGAAAGAATTTATCCTTTGGTCTTTAGTAGAATTTAACAAACTCAGTAAAAAACGATTTACAGAAGGCTACCAATTCAATGATTTATACAGCGACTTTGTAAGGGGCATGTAATCAATTCAGTTAATTGTTTAGGAAGTTTATTTGTAATTCTAATCTTTGTAACAAGGCGTAACAAGCACGAGACGCGTGAACAAGAACGAATAGGTAAAAGTGGTAAAAGCCAGTTCTACCTGCAAAGCATGATGTTATAGAAATTTCTTATGTCGCCCTAAAAGTTACTTACTCACAGATTTTAGGAGATGATCAGGTAGCAGCAGCTTATTATTAGCAAGCCGATGATGCTTTTAAACCTGTTGATTCTGATAAAAAAAAGCTTATTGCCTCCATATAAATGTGGAAACAATAAGCTTTCTGATTTCTACTTCTGAGTTAAGTCTATCAGATGCTCTAATAATGTGTAAGCTGATTTGGGTACTTATGCTTTAGTATCTAGCATTAATACTTGATCACAAACAACTTCTGTGGTGTATTGTTTCTCACCGTTTTTGTCTTCCCATTGTCTGGTGACTAGTTTTCCTTCCACACCAATTTTATTCCCTTTTTTAACATACTCAGAAATAATGTTTGCCGCAGCATTAAATGCTACGACACGATGCCATTGGGTATCTGTTACTTTCTCACCTAGTTTGTTGGTATACCGATCTGAGGTAGCTAGTGAAAACTTTACTAGTTTTTTGTCATCGTTTAACTTTACGATTTCAGGATCCTGTCCTAGGTGCCCGATTAATTGTACTCTGTTGCTTAGATTGCTCATAATAAATTAGTTGAAATGGTTAAAAATTAGTTATTGTCATCGATTGTTTTGACGACAGTGCAAAGATGTGATCGCATTATTACTACAATCGTATGTTAACCGTTTATTTACGTTTATTTACGTTTGTAAATGATTGTATTTTTGAAGAGGTAGGTGATTAAAGATTTTGTGGGGTTTTATTTTTTTTAAAGACTTTATAAAAACTGTTGGGAGTAGCACATCCATCGATATTTTTCTTTATTTTTTCATCCTGTTGTAACACTTAAGACAAAAAATGGATGTTCAGTGAACTGTAAAGAATTAAAAGGAGCACTGTTTAAATAAATACGACAGTAAATTTCTTCAAATTAACATAATTTATCATCTTCTATATCCTTCTTTTTCAAATCATTACCTCAAAAATCGACAAACGGTCTCTTTTTGGTTCAATTGACTAGGAAATGGGAATATTTTTTTTAGAAGGGTTTATTTCGTTTACATTCAAGCAAACTTTATCCACATGAAAATTACGACTGTACCTTTGGCTTTGTTATTTAGTGCTTTTGCTTTTACTCAGGTGGGAATCAACACAGCTCATCCCCAAGCAGAGTTAGATATCAATGGAAGTGTTATTGTGAGGTCATTGTCGACCGATATTACGACAAGATTAGCTATAAGATTGGTAGGTGTTGATGCTGAGGGTAGAATGGTTCCTGTGTCCATGGGAGAACATATTGAGATTGAAGATAACAAAGTTGTAACAAAAAAGCAACGATTAGAATTTGGAGAACTTCCTTCATTGATCATTCCTAGTAACGGAAGGATAGATAATTTGGATATTGTAATTTTACCCGGAGAGCCTAACCATGGTAAATCAATTATTAGAATGGCCCACCCTAATCCAAGTACAACGGGTAATAATCAACTAACGGTCTCGGGAATCAAATCGGCACCTGATGGAACTCAAATTTGGTTGTATCCGACCGAAGGCGATTTGGTATTATTAGCTCTAAATTCTAATTCTACTTTAGAAAATCAAATTCAAAATAACATTCGGTTGCGATGCAGTCAATATGAAATGATGCAGTTAGTGTATGATAGTGCTTCTGAAAAATGGGTAGTTATGAGCTTTCATTAATTAGGTATTTGCTGTGTAATTTTGATAATTATGAGATTCACGGCAAGCTAATTTTTCTTGTTGTAGCAGATCAGACGCTATTTTATGAGTTTTAACAGACTGATTTCAAAGTGTTCCATCTTAAATGGTTTTATAATATAATCGTTCATAGCGCTATCTTTTATGCGTTTTTTAACTTCTATTTGTTCTGCTGCAGTGAGTGCTACGATAGGTGTAATTTTATCAAACGCTCTTATTCTCTTTGCAGTTTCAAAGCCATCCATACCTGGAGGCATATTAATATCCATCAAAATAAGATCGTAATTTATTGCTTGGGCTTTTGTTATAGCTGTCTTTCCGTCATTGGCAGTGTCCACTTCAATTTTTAAGTTTTCCAACATTTTACGTGTGATCAACTGATTTATTTTATTGTCTTCAACAACCAATATTTTCTTACCTTTTAATCTTTTAAGATCTTCATTAGTTTTTAAAAATTTATTTTCTATCAGCTTTTCTTTACTTAGTTCATAACAGAATATAAACCTGACCTCTGTTCCTTTACCAAGATCACTGATCAGTTCAAGTTTAGAATTATGCAACTCAATAATTCTTTTGGAGATAGGCAAGCCTAAGCCTGTTCCCTCATTTTCATGTTGACCTACAAAAGCTGTCTCTTCAAAGATAGCCTCTTGCCTATCTTTTGCTATCCCTATCCCGTTATCTTTTACTTGGAACAGTATACAGCATTTTAAATCATTCAACGATTGAAGTTTCACTTCAAGTGAAATCTCTCCATATTCTGTAAATTTGCCAGCATTACCTAATAGGTTGATAAGTACTTGTGATAACCTAGAGGAGTCTCCTATTACTTTTTCAGGTATGCCATCATCTATGCAAAGCTGGTATACATTGGTACTGTTTTGTGAAATATTACGCGCAGAATCCATAGCATAAGTGCAAGCTTGCCGAACATTGATAATGTCTTTTTTTAAACGAGGGTTCTTCAGCTTGTTTGTTTTGTTCATTTCTAGAACATTGTTGATTAAGGAAAGTAAATAGTCAGCGCTATACTTTAAGGACCTTATATTATCAGAATTGACCGCTTCGGTTTCATTACTAACCATGAGATTAGAAATCCCTATGATTCCATACATCGGGGTTCGTAGTTCATGACTAATTCTAGAGAATAAAGCATCTTTAGACATTCTTAATTGATCACTCTTTTCTTTAGCAGAAGCTAATAAATAATTGTTGTTTTTTAAATCTATCAAGAGTTTGTTGCGTTTGCGTTGATTTCTAAAGAGAAAAAGGCTAAGAATACTTAAAAACACTAATGCTACGCTACTTGATATTAAAATGGTATTTCTTGTGGCTCGTTCCTTAGCTATTTCATTTTCATATTGTGTATTTATAAGCTCCTGCTTCATTTGCTCTACATTAAATTTAGCTACTGCATTTTCTGCAGCGGCTATTTTATCGAGTTTATATTTTTCTTCATTCAGATCATTGTATCGCTTTAATAGTTCATTTGCTTTTTGGTAGTTTCCTTTTTTTTCTTCAATTAGAGCGTAGTATTCATAGATTTCAAGTAAGATTTCTTTAAAATCAGATTCTTTGGCATAAACAATTCCTTCATCAAAATCTTCTGTAGCTTTTTTATAATCCCCTAAAGCATATGAAAGTTTTCCTGAAAGAGATTTTTGACTTGCTTTATAAGCAGTCGCTAAGTCACTCACATAGGTATTGGAATTTGAAATAAAAACGGATGCCTGATTTGGCAAATTGAGCTCTAAATATGATTCTCCTACGTTATAATTTAACAGGAATAAATATATGGGTTGATTGAATTCTTGAGCTAGAGGTAATACTTTAGTATAACTTTTAATTGCTTTCTTATATTGTTTACTGATCGCATAAACATTACCCAAGTCTATGGATGCAATTATAATTTTCTCTAAATCGTTAGCCTTTTGAGCTTTTAAAAGAGATTTTTCAAAAATTTTCTGAGATGCTATAGTGTCGCCTCGATGTAATAAGGAATTACCGATTAAGCTCGATGCGGCAATCTCATTTCTTGAAGAACCAATTTTTTCAGATAATTGGAGAAGTAAATTACCTTTTTCAATAGCATTTTTATAATCTTTATCATAATAATGATTTCGTACTACCTTAAGTAAACTGTCTAATCCCTGCTCTGATGCAGTCGTGTAGGGCGTATTCAAAAGAGAAACGTTTTGTGCCGGGAATAAATAAATATTGCAACAAATAAATAGAAAAGCAATACATCTGGGTAGTTTTGTTTTCATTTATAAGTATTAAACTAGTTATTCAAGTGGATACTATTACCCCTCTTTTTAAAGTTACGTTAAATTTTAAATAAAACAGCTATCTTGTTAATTATCAGGTGTTAATTCGCTTTTTTACACAAAAAAAGTCCTTTATCTATCGATAAAAGACTCTTAATTGTAACCAAGTTACTTAGGATGCGATGTACTAACTAATGCTGTCTACCTACTTCGATTTCTACTCGTGTTGTGATTTCCTCCACCACTTCTGGAAGAACTGTTACCGCCTCCACTTTTAGGCTTGTTATTCGTTCCTTGAGAACGACCGCGGCCACCACTTTGTTTTTTCAAACTAGGTTCTGCAGCATCTTCCATTTTAAATTCAAAATCGTGCACTTCCACAACAGGAATGCTTGTTCTGATCAACTTCTCGATGTCTTTTAAGAAAGGGCGTTCTTCTAACATACAAAAGGAAATGGCAAGACCACTTGCTCCAGCTCTACCAGTTCTCCCTATTCTATGAACATAAGACTCTGGTACATTAGGTAAATCGTAATTCACAACATAGCTCAACTCGTCGATGTCGATACCTCGAGCAGCAATATCTGTCGCAATAAGGGCATGAAGATCTCCGTCTTTAAATTGTTGTAAGGCTTTTTGTCTTGCCGCTTGAGATTTATTACCATGTATAGCGGCACTCTTAATACCTGCTTTATCTAGATCTTTAACGATTTTATTAGCACCGTGTTTGGTTCTTGAAAAAACTAAGGTTGCATCGTTCAATTCATTATCTAATAAATCGATCAAGAGCTTGGTCTTGTTCATTTTATTAACATGGTAAATACGTTGTTCTACTTTTTCAGCAGTTGTCTTTTCGGGCTCTATAGTTACTCTAGCTGGATTTCCTAAAATCTCGTTAGAGAGTTTTACAATGGCGCTAGGCATGGTTGCACTAAAAAATAGCGACTGTCTTTTTTGAGGCAAAAGCTTTAACAACTTCTTGATATCGTGGATAAATCCCATGTCCAGCATCTGATCTGCCTCATCCAGTACAAAATGCTCGACATGATCTAGAGAGATGTAACGTTGGTTGATCAAATCCAGTAATCTTCCCGGAGTAGCTACTAATACATCAATTCCTTGATGCAATGCATATACTTGAGAAGTTTGCTTCACTCCACCAAAAATGACCGTATTTTTAATATCGGTATATTTTGTGTAAGCTGAAAAATTCTCGCCTATTTGAATAGCCAGTTCTCTGGTAGGAGTAACTACTAATGTTTTGATACGCCTTTTTCCTTTTGGCGGCTGTCGGTTGTATAAATCTTGAACGATGGGAATGGAAAACGCGGCAGTTTTACCGGTTCCAGTCTGTGCACAGCCTAATAAATCTTTTCCTTCTAATAATACTGGAATGGCTTGTGCTTGGATTGGTGTAGGACGTTCATATCCTTGGTCTTGCAAAGCTCGCAAGATGGGTTCTACTAACCCTAATTCTTTAAATGTCATGTATTCAATTAAGCTGCAAAGGTAAGCTATTACCAGTGTTTAAGTGTACAAGTATATTTTTCTTAACTATTTATTGTTTTAGATCCTACAGGGGGATGTTTGTCTCGCTTTCGCGAAAGCGGAATGACCACAATTAAATGCTACTTATTTAAATCAGGGTGCTGGTCACTTGAACTTTAAAAAGCAACACTTTTTCTAGACGTGGTGGGCTTTCTTTTTATTTAACAAATAAACGAAAGACCTTGTATATCTTCAAATGCAAGGTCTGGGGAACGAAAAAACCGTACCGTTATAGTCTACAAAACTAACCTTATCCAGTTCTAAATAAGGGTTCTACATCTTGATTACTATTTAAAAGCCAATAGGTAAAAAAGAAAAGTAGAAGAGTAGTCCATTAAAAAGGAACAAGTGCAAGGCTTTGCATTTCTTTTAAGGTGTAAGCTTAATTAATGGAAGTGCCTTTGTTGGATCAAGGACAAAAACCAACTAAAAATCGTCAAAAACTGTTGTGTTAATTAATGGTGATTTTGCATAAAGGTTTTACCTTTACCGGTTCATATGTTGTAGTTATGATTAAAATCACTTTGCCAGACGGCAGTATTAAAGAAATGGAAAGCGGTACCACTCCTATGGATATCGCAATGAGCATATCACACGGACTTGCTCGTAATGTAATCAGCGCTAGCTTTAATGGTATAAAAGTAGAAACCAAAACACCTCTAAAAAAAGATGGTAGCTTGGTTCTTTTTACGTTTAGTAATCCTGAAGGGAAAGAGGCTTTCTGGCATTCTACCTCTCATATTATGGCACAGGCGATTGAAGAATTATTTCCTGGAGTAAGCCTAACTATTGGACCAGCTATTGATAATGGGTTTTATTACGATATTGACTTTAAAGAACATGCTATTTCAGAGTCTGAAATCCCTAGGATAGAAGCTCGTATGTTAGAAATAGCGCGTGGTAAACACGAGTTTACGATGCGCAGTGTGTCTAAAGCTGATGCGATACAATTTTATAAAGATCAAAACAATCCATTTAAAGTAGAGTTGATAGAAAATCTTTCGGATGGTGAGATCACTTTTTGTGATCACGATACGTTTACAGATTTATGCCGTGGTGGTCATGTTCCTAATACAGGGATTATCAAGGCGGTAAAAATAATGAGTATAGCTGGTGCTTACTGGCGTGGAGATGAGAAAAACCCGCAGCTTACTCGCTTGTATGGAACCTCGTTCCCTAAACAAAAGGACTTAAAAGATTACCTGGAATTACTAGAAGAAGCAAAAAAACGGGACCATAGAAAATTAGGTAAAGAATTACAATTGTTTACTTTTTCTCAACGAGTAGGTCAAGGGCTGCCTTTATGGTTACCAAAGGGTGCGGCTTTGCGCGAGCGACTAGAAAACTTCTTAAAAGCTGCCCAGAAGAAAGCAGGTTATGAAATGGTAGTGACTCCTCATATAGGATCTAAGGAATTGTATGTTACTTCGGGTCATTATGAAAAGTATGGAGCAGATTCTTTTCAGCCTATAAAAACACCTAACGATGATGAGGAGTTTTTATTAAAGCCTATGAACTGTCCACATCACTGTGAAATTTATAAAAGCATACAGTGGTCGTATAGAGATTTACCGAAGCGTTTTGCAGAATTCGGGACGGTGTATAGATATGAACAAAGTGGTGAGCTGCACGGATTGACTCGTGTACGTGGTTTTACACAGGATGATGCGCACATATTCTGTATGCCAGAACAACTAGATAAAGAATTTAAAGCAGTTATAGACCTAGTGATGTATGTTTTTGGTTCGTTAGGTTTTGAAAACTTTACTGCACAGGTAAGCATACGAGATCCTAAAAAGCCAGAAAAATATATAGGAAATACCAAGAATTGGGAAATTGCAGAACACGCAATTATCAGTGCTGCAAAAGATAAAGGCCTTAATTATGTGATTGAAGAAGGTGAAGCTGCCTTTTATGGTCCCAAATTAGACTTTATGGTCAAGGATGCCTTAGGTCGAAGCTGGCAATTGGGTACTATACAGGTAGATTACAATTTACCAGAACGTTTTGATTTATGGTATAAAGGTGCAGATAATGAGTCACATAGACCGGTAATGATACATCGTGCGCCTTTTGGCAGTATGGAGCGTTTTATAGCTATTTTATTAGAGCATACTGGCGGAAATTTCCCGCTATGGTTGATGCCTGAGCAGTGCGCGATCTTGTCTTTAAGTGAGAAATATGAAAATTATGCTAAACAGGTAGCAAATTTGTTAGAAATTAACGAAATTCGCACCACAGTTGATAATCGTGCCGAAACCATGGGTAAAAAAATTCGTGAGGCAGAGATGAACAAATTGCCATATATGCTTATCGTAGGAGAGCAGGAAGAAAAAGAGGGCACGATTTCTGTAAGAAAACACGGTGGAGAGGATTTAGGAAGTATGAGTGTTGCAGTATTTGCAGAGCTGGTACAAAAGAAAATCTCTGAAACCATAAAAACATTTGAAGTTTAATTAAAATTATACAGTCATAGCAATACGTAGACGCAGAAGCCGTGGTCCGGCTCGAATTATCAAAGAAGACAAGCATGCAATCAATGAAAAGATACGTGCCAGACAAGTACGCCTAGTAGGCGACGGAGAACCACGTGTTATGGACACTCGTGATGCTCTTAAAGAAGCACAAGAGAAAGAACTCGACCTGGTTGAGATTTCTCCTAATGCTGACCCACCAGTAGCCAAAATCATAGACTATAAGAAATTTGTTTATGAGCAAAAAAAGCGAGAAAAAGTAATCAAGCAAAATGCTAGTAAGGTCGTTATTAAGGAAATCCGTTTTGGACCTAATACCGACGATCACGATTATGAATTTAAAAGAAAACACGGTGAGAAGTTCCTTAAAGAAGGATCTAAGTTAAAAGCCTATGTATTTTTTAAAGGTCGTTCTATTATTTATAAGGATCAAGGAGAAATCTTATTGTTGAGATTAGCTCAAGATTTGGAGGAGTTGGGTAAAGTAGAACAAATGCCTAAAATGGAAGGCAAGCGTATGAATATGTTTATCGCACCTAAGAAAAAGTAAGTTATTTGCTCCATCAAAGGAGTTCATTGGTAGCGATTTTAAGCTTACCAACTACTACTACTACTACTACT
>Ga0129324_10000293_pt1 | contig 36483 bp, 46 predicted proteins | sample CPBDNA_7_FD_96879 | JGI IMG/M metagenome (GOLD analysis project Ga0129324, IMG submission 96879) | Freshwater to marine salinity gradient microbial communities from Chesapeake Bay, USA - CPBay_Spr_15_0.2_DNA | ecosystem: Environmental > Aquatic > Marine > Coastal | place: USA: Chesapeake Bay...
AAAAAAGAGTGAAATTTTGCCTTCACAAGGTTTGAATACAAGAAAATATTTTCTACATTTGCACGCCCATAAAAAGGGGGATTTATTATAAGATTATGCCAACTATAGCACAATTAGTACGAAAAGGAAGAGTCACAATTACCAAGAAGAGTAAATCGGCTGCTTTGGATTCGTGTCCACAAAGACGTGGTGTTTGTACCAGAGTGTACACCACCACACCTAAAAAGCCTAACTCTGCAATGAGAAAAGTTGCAAGGGTTCGATTGACCAACGGTAAGGAGGTCAATGCTTATATACCGGGAGAAGGACACAACCTCCAAGAGCACTCGATAGTATTGGTACGTGGAGGAAGAGTTAAAGATTTACCGGGGGTCCGTTATCACATTGTAAGAGGAGCACTCGACACCGCTGGTGTTGAAGGCCGATTACAACGCCGTTCGAAATACGGTGCAAAACGACCTAAAAAATAACTTTAATTCTTTAAGCAGAAATCATGAGAAAAAGACAAGCAAAGAAACGTCCGTTACTTCCAGATCCTCGTTTTAAGGATCAACTGGTAACGCGTTTTGTAAACATGTTAATGTGGGATGGAAAAAAATCCATCGCATTCAAGATTTTTTACGATGCAATGGATATCGTAGAGAGTCGCAAACAAGACGAGGAAAAATCAGCACTCGAATTATGGAAAGAAGCCCTTTCTAATGTCATGCCTCACGTTGAGGTTAGAAGCAGAAGAGTAGGGGGAGCAACCTTCCAGATTCCAATGCAGATTAGACCAGATCGAAAAGTATCTTTAGCCATGAAGTGGCTTATTTCTTATTCACGCAAGCGTAACGAAAAATCGATGGCCCTCAGATTAGCTCAAGAGATTCTTGCAGCAGCGAAAGAAGAAGGTGCTGCAGTCAAGAAAAGAGTTGATACTCACAAAATGGCTGAAGCAAACAAAGCATTTTCACACTTTAGATTTTAATTAGAAATGGCTAGAGATTTAAAATATACTCGTAACATTGGTATTGCTGCGCACATTGATGCTGGTAAAACTACAACTACAGAGCGAGTTTTGTTCTACACTGGAGTTAGCCATAAGATTGGTGAAGTCCACGACGGTGCAGCAACAATGGACTGGATGGAACAAGAGCAAGAACGTGGAATTACAATTACTTCCGCGGCAACTACTTGTTCATGGCTGTTCCCTTCTGATCATGGAAAAACTACCGAAGAATCAAAACCCTATCACTTTAACATTATTGACACCCCTGGCCACGTAGATTTTACAGTCGAGGTAAACCGATCGCTCAGAGTACTTGATGGATTGGTTTTTTTGTTTAGTGCTGTTGATGGTGTAGAACCACAGTCAGAGACCAACTGGCGTTTGGCAGATAATTACAAAGTTCCAAGAATTGGTTTTGTGAATAAAATGGACCGACAAGGTTCTAATTTCCTGATGGTTTGTAATCAGGTAAAAAGCATGCTTAAGTCTAATGCAGTTCCAATCGTTTTAAACATTGGTGATGAAGAAGACTTTAGAGGTATTGTTGATTTGGTTAAAAACAGAGCAATTGTATGGCATGAAGACAATTATGGATCAACGTTTGATGTAATTGAAATCCCTGAAGACCTTAAAGAAGAAGCTCATACCTATCGTGCTGCGCTTATTGAAGCCGTAGCCGAATACGACGAACATTTATTAGAAAAGTTTTTTGAGGATCCAGATTCGATCACCGAAGATGAAGTGCACAACGCTTTGCGGGCTGCCACTCAAGACATGAGTATCATCCCAATGATTTGTGGTTCTTCATTTAAAAATAAAGGAGTTCAGTTTCTATTAGATGCTGTTTGTCGCTACTTACCTTCACCTCAAGATAAGGAAGCAATTATCGGTTTAAATCCTGATACTGGCGAAGAAGTATCTCGTAAACCAATGGTTTCTGAGCCTTTCGCAGCGTTAGCTTTTAAAATTGCAACCGATCCTTATGTAGGGCGATTAGCATTTTTTCGAGCTTACTCAGGAAGATTAGACGCAGGCTCTTATGTTTTGAATAACAGAACAGGAAATAAAGAACGTATCTCCCGTATCTATCAGATGCACTCTAATAAGCAAAACTCAATCGATTTTATCGAAGCGGGTGATATTGGAGCAGCTGTTGGTTTTAAAGACATTAAAACTGGAGATACCCTAACCGCTGAAAAACATCCTATTGTTTTAGAGAGTATGAATTTTCCTGATCCAGTTATCGGGATTGCCGTTGAGCCTAAAACAAAAGCTGATGTTGATAAGCTAGGGATGTCTTTAGCTAAATTAGCAGAAGAAGACCCTACGTTTCAAGTAAAAACAGACGAAGCTTCTGGACAAACGATTATCTCAGGAATGGGAGAGTTGCACTTGGACATTATTGTTGATCGTCTCCGTCGTGAGTTTAAGGTTGAAGTAAACCAAGGACAACCACAGGTAGAATATAAAGAAGCATTGACAGGTACCGCAAAACACCGTGAGATTTATAAGAAACAAACGGGTGGTCGAGGTAAATTTGCCGATATCGTATTTACAATTGAGCCAGCCGAAGAAGGCAAAACAGGCCTTGAATTTGTAAATGCAATAAAAGGTGGAAATGTACCTAAAGAATATATCCCTTCTGTTGAAAAAGGATTTAAAGAATCAATGAAAAATGGTCCTTTGGCTGGTTTCGAATTAGATGCCATGAAAGTCACTTTACATGATGGTTCGTTCCACCCTGTAGATTCTGATTCACTCTCCTTTGAGCTTGCTGCTAAATTAGGTTTTAAAGTATCAGCAAAAGCCGCCAAAGCAGTAATAATGGAACCTATTATGAAACTTGAGGTGTTGACACCTGAAGAGAATATGGGAGACGTTGTTGGAGATTTAAATCGTCGAAGAGGTCAAGTAAACGCGATGGACGATCGAGCAGGATCTAAAGTAGTTAAAGCAATGGTCCCTTTATCTGAAATGTTCGGTTATGTAACTTCGCTTAGAACGCTATCCTCTGGACGAGCAACATCAACGATGGAATTTGATCATTATGCAGAAACCCCTTCGAATGTATCAGAAGCGGTAATTGCAGATGTTAAAGGTAAAAACGCATAAAGCAACTCAATATGAGCCAAAAAATTAGAATTAAATTAAAATCGTACGATCACAACTTGGTGGACAAGTCTGCCGATAAGATCGTAAAGACGGTAAAGACTACCGGAGCAGTTGTAACTGGTCCAATTCCTTTGCCAACACACAAAAAGATCTTTACTGTATTGCGTTCTCCTCACGTTAACAAAAAGTCGAGAGAGCAGTTTAAGTTATGTTCTTACAAGCGCCTTTTGGACATTTACAGTTCTTCATCTAAGACAATTGATGCCTTGATGAAACTAGAACTTCCAAGTGGTGTAGAAGTAGAAATTAAAGTTTAAATTAATTAATATAAAACAATAATCAATGTCTGGGTTAATAGGTAGAAAAATCGGCATGACGAGTCTCTTTGATGAGAACGGGAAGAACATTCCTTGTACTGTACTAGAGGTAGGTCCATGCGTGGTTACCCAAGTCAGAACCGAAGCGGTTGACGGGTATAATGCACTTCAGTTGGGTTTCGATGACAAGGCAGAAAAAAGAGCCAGTAACGCTTCTTTAGGTCATTTTAAGAAAGCAAATACAGCTCCAAAAAAGAAGCTAGTCGAATTCCAAAATTTTGATGAAGATTTTAAATTAGGAGATACCATAACGGTAGATCATTTTAGAGAAGGTGAGTTTGTTGATGTGTCAGGAACTTCCAAAGGAAAAGGTTTCCAAGGAGTTGTAAAACGTCATGGATTTGCTGGAGTAGGCCAGGCCACTCACGGACAGCATAACCGTCTAAGAGCACCAGGATCTATTGGAGCAGCTTCCTATCCTGCACGTGTATTCAAAGGAATGCGCATGGCGGGTCAAATGGGGAATGTCAAAGTAAAGGTTCAAAACTTGAACGTAATTAAAGTTGTTGCTGAGAAAAATCTTTTGGTTGTCAAAGGATGCGTTCCAGGACACAAGAACGCATATGTAATTGTTCAGAAATAATGGAATTTGTAATACTAAACAATAAGGGAAAAGAAACCGGTCGAAAATTAAAACTCGATAAATCGGTTTTCGGAATAGAACCTAACGATCATGCTATTTATCTAGATGTTAAACAACATTTGGCCAATAAGCGTCAGGGTACGCACAAAACAAAAGAGCGTGCGGAAATCGTTGGGAGTACTAGGAAGATTAAAAAACAAAAAGGTACCGGTACAGCTCGTGCAGGAAGTATCAAGAACCCGCTCTTCCGAGGAGGAGGTCGTGTATTTGGTCCTACACCCAGAGATTACAGCCAGAAAGTAAACAAGAAAGTTAAGCGTTTGGCACGTAAATCTGCATTGAGTATCAAGGCCAAAGAAAAGTCGATTGTTATCCTTGAAGATTTTCAAATGGATGCACCGCAGACTTCAGGATACATCAAAGTTTTAGATGCATTGGGGATATCTGACAAAAAGTCGCTACTGGTCTTGGGTGAACCAAATAATAATGTATATTTGTCGTCGCGCAATTTGAAACATTCGAAGGTTATAACTAACTCAGAATTAAACACTTATCAAATAACAAATGCCACAAACATTGTTCTATTTGAAAGTGCAGTTGCCGAAATCGAATCAATTTTGAATAAAGACTAAAGCAATGAGTATTATAATTAAACCTATTATTACGGAAAAAGCAACCACTGCAAGTGAGTTGAATAATTGCTATAGCTTTTTAGTAAATACTAAAGCAAATAAGGTGGAGATTAAGAAAGCAGTTGAAGCGACTTATGGCGTTTCAGTTGAAAAAGTTAGGACTATGAATTACGGTCCTGAACGTAAGACTAAATTCACTAAAACAGGTGTCCAACAAGGGAAAACAAATGCCATTAAGAAGGCCATTGTTAAAGTTGCCGAAGGGGATGCCATCGATTTTTATAATAACATTTAAACGCGTCTGATGTCAGTTAGAAAATTAAAACCAGTAACCCCTGCGCAGCGATTTAGAGTAGTAAATGGATTTGACGCTATTACTACTGATAAGCCGGAAAAGAGTTTGCTCGTTCCGAAAAAGCGTTCTGGAGGAAGAAACAACACGGGGAAAATGACCGTCCGTCATCGCGGTGGAGGTCACAAAAAGAAGTATCGTATCATTGACTTTAAACGAAACAAATTTGATATTACCGCAGAAGTAAAATCAATTGAGTACGATCCAAACCGAACAGCATTTATTGCCTTGGTAGAATATGCAGACGGTGAAAAAAGATACATTATTGCTCCACACGGATTGCAAGTAGGTCAATCTGTATCCTCAGGAGAAAGCGCTTCTCCAGAAGTAGGAAACACTTTACCAATTTCAAACATACCATTAGGGACAATCATTTCGTGTATCGAATTGAGCCCTGGAGCTGGTGCAGTTATGGCACGAAGTGCTGGAGCATTTGCACAGCTGATGGCTAGAGATGGAAAATGGGCTACTATTAAATTACCTTCTGGCGAAACACGATCAATCATGACCGTTTGTACTGCAACAATTGGAGCAGTGTCTAATTCTGATCATCAATTATTGGTGTCAGGAAAAGCGGGAAGATCAAGATGGTTAGGTCGTCGTCCAAGAACACGACCAGTAGCAATGAATCCTGTCGATCACCCAATGGGTGGTGGTGAAGGTCGCGCCTCTGGTGGACATCCAAGATCAAGGAATGGAATTCCTGCAAAAGGATTCCGTACCCGATCTAAGACAAAGTCGAGTAATAAATTTATTATAGAACGTAGAAAAAAATAAACAACTATGGCTCGTTCATTAAAAAAAGGACCCTTCGTTTTACACAGCCTTGAAAAAAAGGTTTTAAAAAATGTAGAAGAAAATAAAAAAACAGTGATCAAGACTTGGTCACGTGCTTCATTGATAACTCCAGATTTTGTGGGTCAAACCATAGGAGTTCACAACGGACGTCAGTTTGTACCAGTGTATGTTACAGAAAATATGGTAGGACACAAGTTAGGTGAGTTTTCACCAACTCGTTCTTTCCGTGGACATGCAGGTGCAAAGAATAAAGGAAAAAAATAATTTACGGAAATGGGAAAACGTAAACGCGAAACAGCATTAGTAGCAAAAGAGGCTAAAAAGAATTTGGCTTTTGCAAAGCTCAATAATTGTCCTACATCCCCTCGTAAAATGAGATTGGTCGCAGATCAAGTTCGTGGAGAAGGTATTGTAAAGGCATTGGCGATTTTAAAATTTAGTCCAAAAGAGCCTTCAAAAAAGCTTGAGAAACTATTGCTTTCTGCCATAGCAAATTGGCAGGCTAAAAACGAATCAGCGGATGTTGAAAAAGCTGAGTTGTTTGTAAAGGAAATTAGAGTGGATGGTGGAAACATGTTGAAAAGACTTCGCCCAGCTCCTCAAGGACGCGCTCACAGAATCAGAAAACGCTCAAATCATGTCACTTTAGTGCTTGGAGCTAATAATATTGAAAACTAACTATGGGACAGAAAACCAATCCTATCGGGAATCGTTTGGGAATCATCAGAGGTTGGGACTCCAACTGGTACGGTGGAAGAGACTACGGAGATAAACTTGCCGAGGACGACAAAATCAGAAAGTATATCCATGCACGTTTGGCAAAAGCCAGTGTGTCGAATGTCATAATCGAGCGTACACTCAAGTTGATTACTCTTACGATTACTACTGCAAGACCAGGAATTATTATTGGTAAAGCAGGTCAAGAAGTGGATAAGCTTAAAGAAGAATTAAAAAAGATTACCGCTAAAGATATTCAGATTAATATTTTTGAAATCAAGAGACCTGAATTGGATGCTCATTTAGTAGCGGCAAGTGTTGCTCGTCAGATTGAAAGTCGTATTTCCTATCGTCGTGCTATTAAAATGGCGATTGCAGCTTCCATGAGAATGAATTCTGAGGGAATCAAAATTCAAATTTCGGGACGATTGAATGGTGCTGAGATGGCACGTTCTGAATCTTATAAAGAAGGAAGAATTCCATTGTCTACTTTCCGAGCTGATATCGACTATGCATTAGTTGAAGCTCACTCTACTTATGGTAGGTTGGGTATAAAAGTTTGGATCATGAAAGGTGAGGTTTACGGAAAACGTGAACTCTCTCCTTTAGTTGGAATGTCTAAGAAGACAGGTGGAGGCTCCAACAAAGATGGCAGACAAGGTGGCGGTCGCCCACAACAAAGAAGAAGAAAATAATTCATCTATAATAAATAGATAATAATGTTACAACCGAAAAGAACAAAATTCCGAAAAGCCCAGAAAGGGAGAATGAAAGGAATTTCTCAACGTGGAAATCAATTGTCCAACGGAATGTTTGGTATAAAATCACTTGATTCACATTTTATTACCTCTAGACAAATTGAAGCAGCGCGAATTGCAGCAACACGTTTTATGAAAAGAGAAGGTCAACTTTGGATAAAAATATTTCCAGACAAGCCAATCACCAAGAAACCTCTCGAGGTGAGGATGGGTAAAGGTAAAGGAGCACCTGAGTATTTTGTTGCTATCGTTAAACCAGGAAGAATCATGTTTGAAATCGCGGGTGTACCGTTGGATGTCGCAAAAGAAGCATTAAGGTTAGCTGCGCAGAAATTACCTGTAAAAACGAAGTTTATTATTGCTAGAGATTTTCAAGTCTAATTAAAAAGTATTATGAAATCATCAGAAATCAAACTATTATCCGTTGAAGACTTGCAAGACAAGTTGGTTGAATCAAAGAAACAACTTTCGGACTTAAAACTAAATCATGCTGTTTCTCCTTTAGAAAACCCAATGCAAATTAAAAACGTTAGAAGAACAGTAGCAAGAATCTTAACCGCAATAGCAGCTAAGCAATAAGAAATCATCGTCTAAGACATGGAAAAAAGAAATTTAAGAAAAGATCGAATTGGTATTGTAACTAGCAATAAAATGGAAAAATCCATTGTAGTTGCAGAAGTAAAACGTGTAAAACATCCTATGTATGGGAAGTTCGTTTTAAAGACCAAGAAATATGTCGCTCACGATGACAAGAACGATTGTAACATCGGCGATACAGTAAAGATTATGGAGACGCGCCCTTTGAGTAAGTCAAAGTGCTGGCGTTTAGTAGAAATCATTGAAAGAGCAAAGTAGAAAATGTTACAGCAAGAATCAAGATTAAAAGTAGCCGATAATACTGGCGCCAAAGAAGTTCTAACAATTAGAGTTTTGGGTGGAACTAAGAGACGTTATGCGTCTTTGGGTGACAAAATTGTGGTTACCGTAAAAGAGGCTTCGCCTTCAGGTACTGTAAAAAAGGGTCAAGTATCGACTGCAGTGGTTGTTCGCACAACTAAAGAAGTTCGACGCGCAGATGGATCCTACATTCGTTTTGATGACAATGCTTGTGTATTGTTAAATCCAACGGGCGAGATGAGAGGAACTCGTGTTTTCGGACCGGTTGCTCGTGAACTTCGCGACAAGCAGTTTATGAAGATTGTTTCACTAGCACCTGAGGTACTATAACTTTTATTATGATGAAGATTAAAATAAAAAAAGACGATAAAGTTTTGGTAATAGCTGGAGAGCACAAAGGCTCCGAAGGTAAAGTTGTCAAAATTATAAGAGAAAAAAATAGGGCCATTGTCGAGGGTGTTAATTTGATCAAAAAACACACAAAACCTAGTGCCCAGAACCCACAAGGAGGTATCATTGAGAAAGAAGCTGCCATCCACGTTTCAAACCTTTCACTGGTTTCATCAGAAGGAAATGCTACGAGAGTAGGTTTCCGTATTGAGGAAGATGGTAAGAAGGTTCGTTTCGCTAAAAAAAATAACGAAGTAGTATAATGAGCTATCAATCTAGACTTAAGAAAGAATATAACGATCGCATCGTTCCCTCATTAAAAGAAGAGTTTGCTTACAAAAATGTAATGCAAGTTCCTCGATTAGAGAAAATTGTGTTGAGTCGTGGAGTAGGTGACGCTGTTGCTGATAAGAAACTTATTGAATATGCAGTAGATGAATTAACTACCATTACTGGTCAAAAAGCAATTTCTACCCTTTCAAAAAAGGATGTTGCTGCTTTTAAACTACGTAAAGGAATGCCCATCGGCGCAAAAGTTACCCTAAGAGGGGAACGCATGTATGAGTTTCTCGATCGTTTAGTTACTGCTGCTTTGCCACGTGTTCGTGATTTTCAGGGTGTAAAGGCTACAGGATTTGACGGAAGAGGAAATTATAATCTCGGAATTACAGAGCAAATTATTTTTCCTGAAATTGACATCGATAAAGTGAATAAAATATCAGGAATGGACATCTCATTTGTAACCACTGCGAAAACAGATAAGGAAGCAAAGTCATTGTTGAAAGAACTAGGTTTACCATTTAAAAAGAATTAGATATGGCTAAAGAATCAATGAAAGCTCGCGAAGTTAAACGAGCAAAAACGGTTGCCAAATATGCTGCAAAAAGAAAAGCCCTCAAAGAGGCTGGGGATTATGAAGGATTGCAGAAGTTGCCTAAAAACGCGTCTCCAGTTAGATTACACAATCGTTGTAAATTAACCGGTCGTCCAAAAGGGTACATTCGTCAGTTTGGAATCTCGAGGGTAACCTTTCGTGAGATGGCCAATAAAGGTTTAATCCCAGGTGTAACAAAAGCCAGTTGGTAATAAAAAATTAAGTTAAATTATGTTTACAGATCCTATTGCAGATTTTTTAACCCGAATTCGAAACGCCAGTATGGCGGGTCATATGGTTGTCGATATACCAGCGTCTAACCTTAAGAAGGAGATTACAAAAATATTATTTGATCAAGGGTATGTCTTGAGTTATAAATTTGAAGACACTTCCAATCATCAAGGGAACATCAAAATTGCCCTTAAGTATAATAAGATGACGAAGGAACCCGTTATTAAAAAAATTCAAAGAATCAGCACGCCTGGTTTAAGAAAGTATTCCTCTTCCGATGAATTTCCACGTGTACTTAACGGATTAGGAATTTCTATTGTTTCTACTTCCAAAGGAGTAATGACAGGAAAGCAGGCTAACCAACATAATGTTGGTGGAGAATTACTTTGTTACGTTTATTAAAAAATAAAGTTAAAAATTAACTAGAATGTCAAGAATAGGTAAAAATCCCATAAGCATCCCGGAAGGTGTCAGTGTCGACATCCAAAGCGATAAGATTATTGTAAAAGGGAAATTAGGTGAATTGACTCAAGACTACAGTGAAGTTTCTTTTGTTATTGAAGACAATGTTATTACGGTAACACGTCCTTCTGAGAGTAAAAGCCACAAAGCAAAGCATGGTCTTTATCGTTCACTTGTATATAATATGATCGAAGGAGTATCGAAAGGTTACAAAAAAGAATTGGAATTGGTAGGTGTTGGATATAGAGCCAGCAATCAAGGACAAATTTTAGACCTTGCTCTTGGTTTCTCACACAACATACTTTTTGACATTGCTCCGGAAGTTAAAATCGAAACTATTTCAGAAAAAGGTAAGAATCCTATCATCAAACTTGCTTCATACGACAAGCAACTTTTGGGTTATATCGCAGCGAAGATCAGATCGTTTAGAAAACCTGAGCCTTACAAAGGAAAAGGGGTAAGATTCGTAGGAGAACAAGTAAGAAGAAAAGCAGGTAAATCAGCTTAAAATACAGCTATGGCATTAACAAAAACAGCAAGAAGACATCGGATTCGTTTAAGAATCAGAAAAACAGTTACCGGAACTGCAGCGAACCCACGTTTGTCTGTTTACCGAAGTAACAAAGAAATATACGCACAAGTAATTGATGACGTTAGTGGAAAAACAATGGTTGCCGCTTCTTCCCGAGATAAGGAAGTAGTTGAGGCTAAGCTAGAAAACAAGTCTGCAGTTGCTGAGTTGGTAGGAAAGCTTATCGGAGAACGTTCAACCAAAGCTGGTTTGACAAGCATCCGTTTTGACAGAGGAGGCTATTTGTATCATGGGAGAGTAAAATCCCTTGCAGAGGGTGCTAGAGAAGCAGGTTTAAAATTTTAAAAAATAACTATGTATCAAGATTATAAAAACGTTGAATTAGTAAAACCTGCAGGGCTTGATTTAAAAGACCGTTTGGTTGGCGTTCAGCGTGTAACTAAGGTAACAAAAGGTGGACGTGCTTTTGGATTCTCCGCGATTGTCGTTGTAGGAGATGAAAATGGAGTAGTAGGTCAGGGATTAGGGAAATCTAAGGAAGTTTCTGAAGCGATTGCCAAGGCAGTTGAAGATGCAAAGAAAAACTTAGTTCGAATTCCATTGGATCGTGGGACTATTCCTCATGAACAAAAGGGGAAATATGGCGGAGCAAGAGTTTTTTTGAAGCCAGCATCAGAAGGTACTGGAGTTATTGCCGGTGGAGCTGTTAGAGCTGTACTTGAGGCTGTAGGAGTACACAATGTGCTTTCCAAATCTCAGGGTTCTTCTAACCCGCACAACGTTGTCAAAGCAACTTTTGACGCTTTGTTACAATTGAGAAGCCCACAAACCATAGCCAAGCAAAGAGGAGTTAGTTTGGATAAAGTATTTAACGGATAAGCATTTTTATCATGGCCAAAATAATAGTAACACAAGTAAAAAGTAGTATCAAAAGAATGCAATCTCAAAAAAGAACACTTGAAGCTTTGGGCTTAAGGGGTATCGGAAAAGAGGTCACTCATGAAACTACTCCAAGTATTCTTGGAATGATCGACAAAGTAAAACATTTAGTTAAAACTACAGAAGCATAAACATGAGTTTGAATAATCTAAAACCAGCAAGCGGATCGACGCAAAAATTAGGTAAGCGTGTGGGACGTGGAGAAGGCTCCGGAAAAGGAGGTACTGCTACACGTGGTCACAAAGGAGCTAAGTCGCGATCTGGATATTCTAAAAAAATCGGTTTTGAAGGAGGTCAAATGCCATTACAGCGACGAGTTCCTAAATTCGGTTTTAAAAACATTAATCGTGTTGATTATAAAGGAGTCAACCTGGACACCCTTCAAGAATTAGTTACTGATAAAAAAATTAAAAATGAAGTTTCTTTTGATAACTTCGTTGAGCTGAGACTGGTTGGTAAAACCGAATTACTGAAAATTTTGGGTAGAGGAAAGCTTGAGACTGCCTTAAAAATTCATGCACATAAATTTTCTGCAACTGCGAAAGCGGCTATTGAAGCGGCTGGAGGAGAAGCTATTACCCTATAATCTTATTTGATGAAGAAGTTTATCGAGACCATATTAAATATTTACAACATTCAGGAGTTGCGTGGGAGAATTATCACCACACTCTCATTGTTGTTGGTTTATCGTTTGGGTGCTCAAATTGTACTGCCCGGAATTGATTCAGTTCAACTTGCTGCACTTTCAAGTCGTGCAGATGGCGGTGGACTTCTCGGTATTTTAAACGCCTTCACAGGAGGTGCTTTTGCTAACGCATCTGTTTTTGCACTTGGAATTATGCCTTATATTTCTGCATCGATTGTTGTTCAATTGATGGGAATTGCGGTTCCTTATCTACAGAAACTTCAGAAAGAAGGTGAAAGCGGTAATAAAAAAAGAAATCAAATTACTCGTTGGTTGACAATATTAATTTGTGTTGTTCAAGCACCAGCCTATCTATATGGACTTTCTGCATTAGGGGTTCCAGACAGTGCTTTTATTCTTGGTCGTGGCCCTTTATTTATGATATCTTCGGTTATTATTTTGGTGACAGGAACAATATTTGCAATGTGGCTAGGAGAAAAGATTACAGACAAAGGAATTGGAAACGGAATCTCCATTTTAATTATGGTGGGTATCATTGCTAACCTTCCACTTTCATTCACACAGGAATTTGTTTCTCGTGTTTCTGAAAATAACGGGGGTTTAATGATGATCTTAATCGAGTTGGTTATATGGGTTGTAATTATACTTCTTAGTATTCTTCTGGTAATGGCGGTTCGTCAAATTCCGGTTCAATATGCAAGAAGGACTGCAGCAGGTACGAATGAGAAGAACGTTTTCGGATCTCGTCAATACATTCCATTAAAATTAAATGCTTCTGGTGTAATGCCAATTATATTTGCTCAAGCATTAATGTTTGCTCCAGCTTATATCGGAGGGGCAATGGGAGAAACAACAGTAGGGCAGTGGATGCAAACTAATTTTTCAGATATCTTTGGCCTTTGGTACAATGTTTTATTTGCTTTATTAATAATCATTTTCACCTATTTTTATACTGCAATTACAGTTCCTACCAATAAAATGTCAGACGATCTGAAACGAAGTGGTGGATTTGTTCCTGGGATACGTCCTGGAAATGACACCTCTGAGTTTTTAGATACTGTCATGTCTCACATTACATTTCCTGGTTCCTTGTTCTTAGCTGCCGTTGCTGTTTTTCCAGCAGTAGTCGTTAAGTTATTTGGAATGCAACAAGGATGGGCTTTATTTTATGGTGGAACCTCACTCTTAATTATGGTGGGTGTTGCAATTGATACAATACAGCAGGTTAATTCTTATTTGTTAAATAGACACTATGATGGACTGATGTCCAAGACAGGTAAAAATAGAAGAACTTCATAAGAATATGGCTAAACAAGCAGCAATTGAACAGGAAGGTACCATCATCGAAGCATTGTCCAACGCAATGTTCAGAGTGGAGTTAGAAAATGGTCATGTAGTTACCGCGCATATTTCTGGTAAGATGCGTTTACATTATATAAAATTATTACCAGGAGATAAAGTTAAATTAGAAATGAGTCCTTACGATTTGAGTAAAGCAAGGATTACTTATAGATTTTAAAAGTAAAAAACAATGAAAGTAAGAGCTTCCATAAAGAAAAGAAGTGCTGAGTGCAAAATCGTTCGCCGAAAAGGACGTTTGTACGTAATTAACAAAAAGAATCCTCGATTCAAACAAAGACAAGGTTAAATTATGGCTAGAATATCAGGAGTAGACATTCCCAAGCAAAAAAGAGGTGTAATCGCCCTTACCTATATATATGGTATTGGGGATAGCCGAGCAAAAAATATTTTGGCGGAAGCTAAAGTAAATGAAAACACTAAAGTTTCTGATTGGACGGACGATGAGACCGGAAGAATTCGTGAAGTGGTAGGTGCCTTCAAAATTGAAGGGGAATTACGCTCGGAATTACAATTAAACATCAAACGTTTAATGGACATCGGTTGTTACCGAGGAATCCGTCACAGGTCTGGATTACCCTTACGAGGTCAACGCACCAAAAACAACTCTCGTACTCGTAAAGGAAAAAGAAAAACAGTTGCTAATAAAAAGAAAGTAACTAAATAATAATTAGCTATGGCAAAAGTTACAAACAAAAAGCGTAAAGTCATTGTTGAAGCAAACGGTGAAGCTCACATAAACGCCTCTTTTAACAATATCATCATTTCTTTGACCAACAACAAAGGAGAAGTTATCTCTTGGTCATCTGCAGGAAAGATGGGTTTTAGAGGTTCAAAGAAAAATACACCTTATGCTGCACAAACAGCTGCTGAAGATTGTTCAAAAGTTGCAATCGAAGCCGGCTTACGTAAAGTGAAAGTTTTCGTAAAAGGTCCAGGTAATGGTCGTGAATCAGCGATAAGAACGCTTCACAATTCTGGGATTGAGGTAACAGAAATTGTTGATGTTACGCCACTACCACACAATGGCTGTCGCCCACCAAAAAGAAGAAGAGTATAACAATAAATGCTATCGAAGGATTAATTAGACCTTAATTCATAGCTTAATAATAAATAAATAATATGGCAAGATACATTGGTCCAAAATCAAAGATTGCTCGAAAATTTGGAGAAGCCATTTTCGGTGCTGATAAATCTTTTGAAAAGAGAAATTACCCTCCAGGACAACACGGGAATACCCGTAGAAGAGGAAAAAAATCAGAATATGCAGTTCAGTTACTGGAAAAGCAGAAAGCTAAATATACTTATGGTATTCTAGAACGTCAGTTTAAGAATATTTTTGAGAAAGCAAGTTCAAGTAAAGGTGTTACTGGTGAAGTCTTACTTCAACTTTGCGAATCAAGATTAGATAATGTAGTCTATCGTTTGGGAGTTGCTCCTTCACGAAGTGGTGCAAGACAATTGGTGTCTCACCGTCACATAACTGTTAATGGAAAGATTGTAAACATACCTTCTTATTCTCTGAAAGCTGGAGATGTTGTTGGTGTTAGAGAGAAATCAAAATCTCTAGGAGCTATTACTTCCTCTTTGGAAGCCAATTCTTCAGTATATGAATGGATGACTTGGAACAGTGAAACTTTTGAAGGAAACTTTGTAAATGTTCCACAGCGTTTGCAGATTCCAGAAAACATTAAAGAGCAATTGATTGTAGAATTGTATTCAAAATAATTTTAAAATTAAGGAAGTAAAACTATGGCTATATTAAATTTCCAAAAACCCGATAAAGTTATAATGATCGACTCTTCTGAGTTCGAAGGCAAGTTTGAATTTCGCCCTCTTGAGCCTGGATATGGTCTGACTGTTGGTAACGCATTGAGACGAGTATTGCTTTCTTCTCTGGAAGGGTTTGCAATAACTACTGTCAAAATCGAAAGTGTTGAACATGAGTTTTCAACCATTCCCGGAGTTGTTGAAGACGTTACCGAAATCATTCTTAACTTAAAACAAATTCGTTTTAAGAGACAAATAGAGGATATTGAAGAAGAAACAGTTACTGTAACTGTTGGTGGTCAAGATCAACTCAAAGCAGCAGACTTACAAAAATTTATTTCTGGATTTCAAGTGCTTAATCCTGACATGGTGATCTGTAACCTTGAAAAAGGAGTTCAGTTAAACATGGAGATTAGTATTGAAAAAGGACGTGGATATGTTCCTGCCGAAGTAAATAAAAAAGCAAATGCACCTTTCGGAGCTATCGCAATAGATTCTATCTTCACACCCGTTAAAAATGTCAAATACAGCATCGAAAACTATCGTGTTGAACAAAAAACAGATTACGAAAAACTTGTTTTTGAAATTATCACTGACGGTTCTATCCATCCAAAAGATGCGTTAACTGAGGCCGCTAAAACATTGATTCACCATTTCCTTTTATTTTCGGATGAAAGAATCACATTAGAAGCTGACGAAATCGCTCAGACTGAGACCTATGATGAGGAATCACTTCACATGCGTCAATTGCTTAAAACAAAATTAATAGACATGGATCTTTCTGTTCGTGCGCTAAACTGTTTGAAGGCAGCAGAGGTTGATACCCTAGGTGACCTAGTATCTTACAACAAAAACGATCTAATGAAATTCAGAAACTTTGGAAAGAAATCCTTGACAGAGTTAGAAGAATTGGTAGTTCTTAAAGGTCTTTCCTTTGGGATGGACTTGGCCAAGTATAAATTAGATAAGGACTAATAAACAGCATATTTAGATAAAATGAGACACGGTAAAAAAGTTATTCATTTAGGAAGAAAAGTAGCACATAGAAAGTCCATGTTGGCTAATATGGCTTGCTCTTTAATTGAACACAAAAGAATAAACACTACATTAACTAAGGCAAAAGCGTTAAAGCAATTTATCGAGCCTTTAGTTACAAAGTCTAAGAGTGATACAACTCACAACAGACGAAACGCTTTTAGTGCACTTAGAGATAAGTTCGCAGTATCAGAGCTTTTTAATGACATAGCTCAGAAAGTAGGAGACCGACCCGGAGGATACACGCGTGTCGTCAGAATGGGAAATCGTCTTGGGGATAACGCCTCTATGGCAATGATTGAATTAGTTGACTTTAACGAAGTTTACAACAACGAAAAAGAAACAACTAAAAAATCTACTCGAAGAGGTCGTTCCAAAAAGACAGCTAATGAAAGCGATATTGCTCCTGAAAAAATTTCCGAAACTGCTCCAGTAGCAACAGAAGAAAAAGCTCCAGCAGCTAAGTCTGAAGAAAACACTGATAAAAAAGTGGATAATTCAAATGATTCAACGACTGATGAGGCAGATAAAAAATAAAAACATATTACACTTATTTGTTAATAATTAACATTTATATAAAAGGATAAGCTTTTTAGTTTATCCTTTTTTTATGTTATTTTGCAACACAGATTATGACTTATAAAACTCGAAAAAAAGCACTTTTACTACTGGCCGATGGGACACAGTTTTTCGGAAAATCAATAGGTGCAGACGGTACCAGTTTTGGGGAAATTTGCTTCAATACTGGAATGACAGGATATCAAGAAATTTTTACTGACCCTTCCTACTTTGGACAATTAATGGTAATGACTAATGCTCACATTGGTAATTATGGTGTTAAGGAGGACGAAGCACAATCTGATTCAATCAAAATCGCTGGACTGATTTGTAAAAATTTCAGCTATGATTTTTCAAGACCCGGTGCAGATGATTCATTAGAAAACTATCTGACCGAGAACAGTCTTTTTGCTATTTCGGATGTAGACACACGAGCTCTTGTTAATTACATTCGAGATAATGGAGCAATGAACGCTGTGATTACTACCGAAGTTGACAATATTGAACATTTAATTAAAGAATTAAATCAATTGCCTTCAATGGAAGGTTTGGAGTTGGCTTCTAAGGTTTCAACCCAGTCTCCCTACTTTGTAGGCGACCCTGATTCTAAATACAAAGTTGCAGCACTCGATCTGGGAATCAAAAAGAACATATTAAACCACATGACAAGCAGGGGGCTTTATGTAAAAGTTTTTCCTTACAACACCCCTTTTGAAGAAATGAAAAAGTGGAATCCAGATGGTTTCTTTATTTCTAATGGTCCTGGAGATCCAGATCCATTATATAATGTTCAGGAAACTGCACGTGAAATTATTAACAGCAATATGCCACTATTTGGAATTTGCTTGGGACATCAAATTATCGCCCTTGCTAATGGTATTCCTACCTATAAAATGTTTAATGGTCATAGGGGGATTAATCATCCAGTTTTAAATGTTTTGACTGGAAAAGGAGAAATTACTTCACAAAACCATGGATTCGCAGTTAATAAAGAGGCTGCAGAAGCCCACCAGGATGTTATCATAAGTCATTATCATCTAAATGACAATACCGTTGCAGGCTTAAAAATGAAAAGTAAAAATTGTTTTTCAGTGCAATACCATCCTGAAGCTGGACCAGGTCCAAACGATACTATGTATCTATTTGATCAGTTTTTTGAAAATATTAGAAATACGAATACCTAAAATAATCACCAACCTAATTTAAACAACATGAGTATAATTATTAGTGTACATGCACGCCAAATTTTTGATTCAAGAGGGAATCCAACAGTTGAAGTTGATGTGATTACAGAAAACGGTATTTTAGGACGTGCCGCTGTTCCCTCAGGAGCTTCTACGGGAGAACACGAAGCAGTTGAATTGCGTGACGGTGGTAAAGATTATATGGGGAAAGCTGTTTTTAAGGCAGTAAGTAATGTAAATGAAATTCTTGCCGAAAAATTAATCGGAGAATCTGTATTTGAGCAAAACAATATTGATCAAATGATGATTGATTTGGATGGAACACCTAACAAATCAAAACTAGGGGCAAACGCTATTTTAGGAATTTCACTTGCAATTGCAAAGGCGGCAGCAAATGAATTGGGACTTCCTTTATACCGATATATTGGTGGAGTCAGTGCGCATACATTACCGGTTCCAATGATGAATATAATTAACGGTGGATCACATTCCGATGCGCCTATCGCTTTTCAAGAGTTTATGGTTATGCCAGTTGGAGCAAAGAGCTTTTCACATGCGATGCAAATGGGTTCTGAGATTTTCCATCACCTTAAGAAAGTATTACACGACCGAGGCCTAAGTACAGCAGTTGGCGATGAAGGTGGTTTTGCACCAACCCTCGATGGAACTGAGGACGCCTTAGAAACCATTTTAATTGCAATTGACAATGCAGGATACAAAGCTGGAGACGAAGTTAAAATTGCTCTGGATTGTGCAGCAGCAGAATTTTATGAAAATGGGGTTTACGATTATACGTTATTTGAAGGCGATAAGGGCGTAAAAAGAACCTCTGAAGAACAAGCACAATATTTAGCAGATTTAAGTGCTAAATATCCGATCATTTCAATTGAAGATGGAATGGATGAAAACGATTGGGATGGGTGGAAACTTCTTACCGAAAAAGCAGGACACAGAGTTCAATTGGTTGGAGATGACCTTTTTGTAACCAATGTAGAACGTTTAGGAAAAGGAATTGATTTAGGTATTGCCAATTCGATTTTGATAAAAGTAAATCAAATTGGAACCCTTTCTGAAACCATTGCGGCTGTCGAAATGGCACACCGTGCTGGTTATACCTCTGTAATGTCACACCGATCTGGAGAAACAGAAGATAATACCATCGCTGACTTGGCAGTTGCCCTTAATACAGGACAAATTAAAACAGGATCTGCTTCTCGAAGTGATCGTATGTCTAAGTACAATCAATTACTCAGAATCGAGGAGGAATTAGAGAGCATGGCTTATTATCCCCAAGAAAAGGCTTTTAAAATCAAGTAAAAGTACTTTTTTAAAATTTTCCGTTTATTACTTAGGGTTACAGTTGTTTTTTGGCGTCTATTTTTTTAAATTTGCAATTCTCAAAATTCAATATTATGGAAGATAAAGTTCAGTTAATTTACGATAGTAAAACGTATGAATTCCCCTTGGTTAAAGGGACTGAGAATGAAATTGCGATTGACATTAAAAGTTTAAGAGCTGAAACAGGTTTGATTACTCTTGATCCTGGATTTAAAAATTCCGGATCCTGTAAGAGTGAGATAACATTTTTGGATGGAGAAAAGGGAATACTTCGATACAGAGGCTATTCAATTGAAGACTTAGCAAATAAATCTAGCTTTTTAGAAGTCATTTATTTGCTAATCTTTGGTGAGCTTCCGACTCCAGAACAACTTTCGAAAATTGAGGATGAAATTCGAGAAGAATCGTTGGTGGACGAAGACCTAAAGGCGATTCTAAAAAGTTTCCCTAAAGGAGCACATCCAATGGGAATATTATCTTCGTTAACCTCTGCATTAATTGCTTTCAACCCTAGTTCAGTAGATATTAATTCTGAAGCTGAGTTCCACAAAGCAATTATAATGATTCTCGCCAAGCTACCGGTTTTGGTATCTTGGACACAAAGAAGGGTTAAAGGTTTGCCACTAATTTATTCGGACGATTCTCTTTCTTATACGGAAAACATCGCCCAAATGATGTTTAAAAAACCCAATAAGGAATATTCATCTAATCCAACGATAGTCAATGCGTTGAATAAGCTACTAATCCTTCATGCAGATCACGAGCAGAATTGTTCTACTTCCACAGTGCGGATTGTAGGTTCCTCTCACGCTGGATTATTTGCTTCAATTTCGGCAGGAATCTCTGCCCTTTGGGGACCATTACACGGGGGAGCCAACCAAGCAGTGATTGAAATGCTTGAGCAAATAAAAATGGATGGTGGTGATACTAAAAAGTTCATGGCCAAAGCAAAAGACAAAAACGACCCTTTCCGTTTAATGGGTTTTGGACATCGTGTTTATAAAAATTTCGACCCGCGTGCAAAAATCATTAAAGTGACTGCAGATGAAGTCTTAAAAGAATTAGGCGTCAACGATCCTATTTTGGATATCGCTAAAGCTTTAGAACTAGAAGCATTGAAAGATCCATATTTCGTTGAACGTAAATTATATCCAAACGTTGATTTTTACTCAGGTATTATTTACAGGGCTTTGGGGATTCCAACCGAAATGTTTACTGTGATGTTTGCAATGGGAAGACTTCCTGGATGGATTGCACAATGGAAGGAAATGCGTTTGAACAAAGAACCGATCGGTCGCCCTAGACAAGTTTATACGGGGCAAACTTCTAGAGAACTATAGTTCGTCTACTGAAGGAGGTCTACTTTCCGCTTTTAAAGTGTTTATTTTACTAAAAAACTTGTGTATGGCTTTGGTGTCAGCCAATATTTTTATTAGAGATTCATCCTTATAAATTGAATATTCTTCAGCCTTTCCTTTATAAATTTTTAGTTTATAAAAAGGAATGACCAATGCATAGGTTTCTAGTAAGCTTCTAAACCTAACAATAATACCTTGAGGACGCAATTCAACATTACAAGTGTTTAAGTTTTGGTCAAGAACCAAAAGATTGTGAATATTGAGAGAAGTTTGAGTGATAAATAGTTTTGAAGACCCGATACCCCCCATAGACCAGCGTTTTTTGAGGGAAAAAGGCTTTCCTACTTCAGCATCAATTTTTTCTCTTATTGTGTTATCGTTATAAGAAACATTTAAAAGCATTTTTTATTTAAAGATAAGTCATTAGAAGATGGCCTCATAGTTTCGACTTTATATTTATATTTGCGCCAAGAAAATGGATAAGCTAGAACACACACTCTCAAAGTCAATTTTGACTTTTTTAAAATCGAATTTTGATTTATCAGTAGATCACTTCGAATTTCAATTGACACGCAAGGATTTTGAAGGAGACCTTACATTGGTTCTATTTCCTATATTAAAACAAACACGAACAAGTCCAAAGGTATTGGGCGAAAAATTAGGTACTTATTTAATTGAGCACTCTGATGTTGTACAAAATTTCAACGTTGTCAGTGGTTTTTTAAACCTTAGCATTTCTGATGCCCATTATTTAGCTTTTTTAAAGCAGATGCTATCAGAAGACAGATACGGTCATAAAAAAGCAAATTCAGATGCCCCAACCCTCATGGTGGAGTATTCTTCTCCCAATACAAACAAACCCCTTCACCTTGGGCATGTTAGAAATAATTTGTTGGGTTATTCTGTTGCTGAAATTTTAAAAGCTAACGGTAATAATGTAATTAAAACTCAGATCATCAATGATCGTGGGATTCATATTTGCAAGTCCATGTTGGCATGGCAACATTATGGGAGTGGAGAGACACCTGATTCCTCAAATCTCAAAGGGGATCAATTGGTTGGTAAGTACTATGTTCTTTTTGAAACAAAATACAGAGCACAAATAGCCAAAATGGTTTTAGACGGAACAGCACAAGCTGTTGCTGAAAAGCAAGCGCCCCTTCTGCTAGAAGCCCAACAAATGCTTGTGAAATGGGAGGACAATGATCCAGAGGTTAGAGCTTTGTGGGAAAAAATGAATGGCTGGGTATACAAAGGTTTTGATGCTACTTACAAAAAGCTAGGAATTGATTTTGATTCTTATTATTATGAAAGTAACACCTATTTATTAGGGAAGATAATCATCAATGAAGGGCTTTCGAAAGGGATTTTCTTCACCAAAGAAGATGGATCCGTTTGGATTGATCTTACTGAGGATGGTTTGGATGAAAAGCTTTTACTTCGATCAGATGGCACAGCAGTCTATATGACCCAAGACATCGGGACTGCACAGCAAAGAGTTGTAGACCACCCAGAGATTAAAGGAATGGTTTATACAGTCGGGAATGAGCAAGACTATCATTTTAAGGTACTTTTCTTAGTTCTTAAAAAATTAGGATACAGTTGGTCAGAATCTCTTCATCATCTCAGTTATGGAATGGTCGACTTGCCAAGTGGTAAAATGAAGAGCAGGGAAGGAACAGTTGTAGATGCAGATGACCTGATTGATCAAATGAAAAATACTGCCGCTGAGATCGCTTCTAAGCATGGCAAACTAGACGGATTGAGTGAAGAAGACCGAGAGGTCTTATACACTAAGATTGGATTAGGTGCATTAAAGTATTATATACTAAAAGTAGATCCAAAAAAGAGAATTCTGTTTGATCCTGAAGCTTCTGTTGATTTCAACGGAAACACAGGTCCTTTCATTCAATATGCCCATGCACGAATTCAATCATTACTAGGAAAACAGCAGCTAGAAGTACTATCGATTAATGTTTCTTTGCAGTTGGACGGGAAAGAAAAGGAAATTCTCAAACACTTGATGACTTATCCTGAGGTGATCAACCAGGCTGCAAATCAGTTTAGTCCAGCGCTAATTGCTAATTATCTTTATGAATTGGTTCGTCTGTTTAATTCTTTCTATCAAAACATAAGTGTCCTAGGAGAACCAAACGAAGAATTAAAATCCTTACGTTTACTGCTTTGTAAGGCAGTCGCTAACAATATTGCCTTGGCGTCCTCACTACTAGGAATCTCAATGCCGGATAGGATGTAAAAAAAAAAATCGCTCCGAAGAGCGATTTTAATAATTATAGTGAATTTATTTTATTGATAATTATTTAGAATTTACAGCTAAATTATATACCACTAAACCAAATCCAATTTTGTTGATAGCATCTCCAACGTTATAAATAACGTCCATTGGAAGACCACCAAAAATACCGCTGTACCACCCTTCAGTACCAGCCATGTATCCGATTGGATAAATTGCCCATCCGATAACAACAAATTTAAGAAGTGTTTTGTGAGCAGCAAGAACAGCTCCGCCAGCAGATTCTGCTAGTTTTGCAGCGCTACCTTTCCATAGTTCAGCAACAATCGCGAAATATGCGAGTCCAGAAACTAGTCCCCAAACTGCAGGTCCATTTCCTGTTGTGTAAACTGCTTCTCCAAAGTAACCTGTAACAAGCATAATTACTGAAAGGAAAATTAATTTCCACATCAATTGCTTTGTTGCACCGGCAACTTTAAGGATAAGATAGAATTCAACACACATCAATGGCACAGTCAACACCCAGTCAACATATCTAAAGAATGTTGGCGAAGTTGCATTGGTTGCCCAATAGTCTCTCATGTACCAATAGTGAACTGCTGCAATGAATGTAATCAAACCTGATACTAAGATTGAGGTTCTCCATTTACTGTCAAAAGAACTCATTGAAAGAAAGAAAAATGCAGAGGCTGCCATCATCGCCATACAACCCACGAAGAATGTGAACCCTACATAATCATCAGTGGCCATTGCTGGCACTACTGTCATTAAACTAAAAATTTTTTCCATGATTAATTAATTATTTGTTTTTGTTGAACTAAATTTAATTAAAAATAAATATACTCACTATAAATATTAATGTTTTTTAACATAAAATTTTATAAATTGACAAAAAAACCTTTGAAATATTATCAAATTGGAATCATAACAACCTTTGTTTCAATCCTATTTGCCATTGTGGTTCCTTTCGTATATGTTGATTTAATTGCTTCATTTCTGATTATTACCCTTGGGATACTTCACGGTGCTAACGATTTAGAAATTATTTCACAAAATCGACAAACAAATTCCACAAACTTCTTCATAAAATCCCTTATTATGTATGTTGGAGTAGTTTTATTAGGAGGATTGTTCTTTTTCTTTCTTCCATCAATAGCCTTATTTACCTTTATTCTATTCAGTAGCTATCATTTTGGCGAGCAACATTGGGAAGATCGGCTAAAGATTTCAACCTCTCATTCATTTTTTTTCACCCTTTATGGCGCTTTTATTTTCTTTTTAATATTTACAAATCAGTATCTAGAAGTCGCATTGGTTATAGAAAAAATTAGCGGTACTTTATTGCCCTATGAGTTTTTTCTATGGAGTATGATCTCCACAGGAGTGCTTCTTTTGTTTATAATGATGATCATTCCTTCCTTAAGAGGTAGCTTTTTTAAGGAATTATTTCTTTTGGGGCTACTGTCCCTGCTTTTTCACTTTGGCTCGTTGCTTTTTTCCTTTGCTTTCTACTTTGTTGTTTGGCACAGTATTCCCTCATTAAAGGAACAAATAAATTATCTCTACGGAGATTTAAAAAAAACATCTATTAAGAAATATTTAAAAGCCTCCCTACTTTACTGGATTGCATCATTGGTTTTTTTAGGTTTTAGTTTTAATTATATTGATTTTAATGCGGACTATTTTTTACCAATGTTTTTCTCTTTTCTCGCAGCGATTACTTTTCCTCATACGATCGTTATCGGCATGATGAATAGAAATAAAAGTTAAAAGTAAAAGCTTATGGTCTTGTAGTTTTTTTAAAATTCTGAAAAGACTAACTTTGTTGAATCCTAATTAGATGAATATGTTTGATAGTTTAAGCAACAAACTCGATAAAGCTTTTAAGATATTAAAAGGCCAAGGTAAGATCACAGAAATCAATGTGGCTGAAACCTTAAAGGAAGTTCGCAGGGCACTTTTAGATGCTGATGTTAACTTTAAAATCGCAAAAGATTTCACTACAAGAGTAAAGGAGAAAGCGCTGGGGCAAAAAGTTTTGACCAGCCTTCAGCCCGGTCAGTTACTGATCAAGATTGTTAAAGATGAATTAACAGCTTTGATGGGAGGAAGTGCAGAAGGTCTTAACCTTGCTTCTTCACCCTCCGTGATATTAATGTCTGGATTACAAGGTTCAGGTAAAACAACTTTCAGTGGTAAACTGGCCTTATATTTAAAAAACAAAAAAAGTAAATCACCGCTATTGGTTGCCTGTGACGTCTATCGACCTGCTGCCATTGACCAGTTGAGTATTTTGGGCGAGCAAATTGGAGTTCCTGTTTACAGTGATTTGGAGGAAAAAAATCCAGTAAAAATAGCACAAGCAGCGATTACTCAAGCGAAAAAGGATAAGCATAATGTGGTCATTATTGATACCGCGGGTAGGCTTGCTTTGGATGAAGTCTTGATGAAAGAAATTTCCGATATCCACAAATCGGTTAAACCCGATGAAACTCTTTTTGTGGTGGATTCGATGACAGGTCAAGACGCAGTAAATACTGCAAAGGCTTTTCATGACGCTTTAAGCTTTGATGGTGTTATACTTACAAAGCTCGATGGTGACACTAGAGGAGGTGCAGCACTTTCAATAAAATCAATTGTAAATAAACCAATAAAATTTATTGGTACTGGAGAGAAAATGGAAGCACTTGATGTCTTTTATCCAGAAAGAATGGCAGACCGTATTCTTGGAATGGGGGATGTGGTTTCTTTGGTTGAAAGAGCGCAAGATCAATTTGATGAAGAGCAAGCCAGAAGAATTAATAAGAAATTAGCCAAAAATCAATTTGGTTTTGATGATTTTTTATCCCAGATACAACAGGTCAAAAAAATGGGTAACATGAAAGACCTGATGGGGATGATTCCGGGAGTAGGGAAGGCAATGAAAAACGTGGATATAGATGATGATGCTTTTAAATATATAGAAGCCATAATCGGTTCTATGACTCCCAAAGAAAGGTCAGAGCCTACTTTATTGAACCACAGTAGGAAGAACCGAATCGCAAAAGGAGCAGGACGAAAGGTCGAAGAAGTCAATCAGTTGATTAAACAGTTCAATCAAATGAGTAAAATGATGAAGATGATGCAAGGTGCAAAAGGGAAGCAAATGATGCAAATGATGCAAAGACAACAATAAACAGCTATGGAGATACTAGACGGGAAAAAACTATCGGGTGTAATTAAAAAAGAAATACGTGGAGCTGTAAACTTAAGAAAGGAAAAGGGACTAAAAACTCCCCATCTCGCTGCAGTTTTGGTGGGAAATGATGGTGCAAGCTTGACATATGTTGGGAGCAAAGTGCGCTCTTGTGAGGAGGTTGGGTTCCAGTCAACTTTGATTCGTTTAGAAGATACAATCTCGGAAGAAGTTTTGTTAGATAAAATTAAAGAACTCAATCAAGACGAATCCTTGGATGGTTACATCGTTCAATTGCCGTTACCGAAACACATCAATGAAGAAAAGATACTTCTTGCCGTAGATCCTGATAAAGATGTTGATGGATTTCATCCAACCAATTTTGGGAGAATGGCATTAGACATGGAATCATTTATTCCTGCAACTCCCTTTGGCATTATTGAAATGTTAAAGCGCTATGAGATTCCCACTTCAGGGAAACATTGTGTTGTTATAGGAAGAAGCCATATTGTAGGCAGACCCATTAGTATTCTGATGAGTCAAAAAGGTACTGCAGGTGATTCCACAGTAACTTTAACTCATAGTAGAACTAAGAACTTGGCGTCACTCACCCTGGAAGCAGACATCATCATTTCCGCTTTGGGAGTTCCTGATTTTTTGAAAGCTGACATGGTAAAAGATGGCGTTGTAATTATTGATGTGGGCATTACCAGAGTAGCAAACGAAAGTCATCCAAAAGGCTATGTGATCAAAGGTGATGTTGACTTTGAGGAAGTGTCTAAAAAGGCAAGTTTTATTACTCCAGTTCCAGGAGGCGTTGGCCCCATGACCATTGCCATGCTGCTTAAAAATACATTGATTTCCTGCGAGCGTAAATCTAAGTGATTTAAATTTTTATTGCCTCTTTCTCTCTTTTAGGATTCTCTCTGATGTTGTAGATCGTTAAAATCAATAAACCAAATACGGCGCTTGAGATGATCAAGGCAACATTGGTTAGACCGCTCACACCAAAAGAAAGCCTAATTAAAATAGTGCAAATCACAAATCCTGTGTTTCTAATTAATTGACTGTAGCGTTCTGTGTATTGAAAAGAAAGTAACAAAATAAATACATCAGCCAGGATTAGTATTGAGAAAAATTCGTTGTAGAAAATGGAGTTTATATCACTCCCTATGTGATAATAAAACATATCATAAATCCAATTTACGCCACTATAAATTGATATAAAAATAAGCAATGGTAACAGGATCAAACTCACCGCTTTTTTTGAAGAGACAAAACTTTCAAGCTTAGGATTTAGCGGTTTTGAAGGAAGTCTTAGGCGGCCATTATTGAAAAGGTGTATCAAATAGTAGAGGGCTAAAACTCCGAGCACATCACAAATCAATTGCAAGTTGGGAGGTGTTGAAAGCCAATCTGCGTTGAGATCAATTTTTGGAATATCAGCAAAGATTCTTCGGATTAATATCAAGGAAATAATTTCAAATTGTTTTGAGACAGAAGTCGTAAAAGAACGCGGTAGATTTAAAACCAAGAGATAGATCTCATAGATTAATATGATTGAGAAAGGCGTGTAAATCGCCGAAATAGGATCATCGAGTAAACTCGCTTCAAATGGGGTTACGAATAGTTCGAATTTTTTTGCATAGATCAATAATAAATGTGAAATAAATCCAATGATCGATAACCATAAGGTTGCTCTTTCTACCCCTTTTTGATTCTTATCCGAGAATACTTTTGTAAAGACAGACTCAACGTTTGTGTGCCATTTTTTCATTTTCATTTTTTTATAAATAAAGGCTTCGCACTTTGGTAAGCGACAGGGGATGGTGTTAAAAAAGAGCTATAATTAAAATTTAATTCTGGCTAGAACCATTCAAAATTATTGCCGTTATAAATCAAATATACTTTTTTTTGATCAGAGTTTCATCTCTATATATGTTCTATCTTTGGCAGACTATGAAAAAAAAACATACGCATGGCTAGTTTGGTTGACAAAGGGATAGAATTGCCCTTAATGGAGGCTTTTTACACACTTCAAGGAGAAGGTTACCACAAGGGTGGCGCAGCTTATTTCATCCGAATTGGGGGGTGTGATGTCGGTTGTCATTGGTGTGATGTGAAGGAAAGTTGGAATCCAAAACTGCATCCTACAACTGCAATAGATCAAATTATAAGTAACGCCAAAGAGCATTCTGATACGGTTGTGGTCACTGGGGGGGAGCCGCTTATGTGGGACATGCAACCACTCACTGCAGGTCTAAAAGAGCAATCGATGAATGTTCATATTGAAACTTCAGGGGCCTATCCGGTTTCTGGTATTTGGGATTGGTTTTGTCTTTCACCAAAAAAAAATAAGCTACCCCTTGAAGCAGCTTATCTCCGTGCTGATGAATTAAAAGTAATCATACATAACAAAGATGATCTTAGATTTGCTGAAGAGCAAGCAGAACATGTCGGAGAGCAATGTATGCTGTACTTGCAGCCCGAGTGGAGTAATCGAGATAAAATGATACCGCTTATGGTAGATTATGTCATGAAGTATCCCAAATGGAAAATTTCATTACAGACCCACAAATACCTTAATATTCCCTAGTGAGTCTGGCGAGATAATCCCAGTTTTCTCCTTCAAGAATTAGTTCAGCTTTTAATCCAGCTTCTTTGGCAAAGTGACTTAAATTTCCAAAATCTACATATAGCCAAGGGAAGTTTTCGGTTTGTCCTTCAAATCGTATCCCGTAATCCAATTCTCCGTAATATTGATCTCCTGAAACAATTTTCTCACCCTCGGGTGTTTCATCAAACAGGTAAATTAAGTCGGAAGAATCAAGAAGAATTTGACCGTTTTCACTGAGAAGTGATTTAAGTTTTAACAATAATTCTTCTAAATTCTCAAGAGTTCCACAAATTCCAGGACCATTCATTAGGAGAAGGAGCGTGTCATACGAAGCCGTTTTGTAATCAAATATTGAGGATTGAATTAGATTTCTCACCCCTCTTTTTTTGGCTGTTTTTATTGCCCCAGGGGAGTTGTCAATTCCCGTAACCTCCATTCCCTTCTCGTTTTGAAGATACAGACTGTGACAACCTGATCCACATCCAATGTCAAGGATCTTTCCCTTTGTCAGTTCTAAAGCATGTTGCTCAAGTTTTGGCATTTCCATAAACCTCCTAAAAAAATAACTTAATGGAACAGGATCTTCTTCTGTCAAGTCCGTCCATGTGATTAACTCTTTCGATTTGGGATGATTAAAGTGGTCCCAAAGCGCTTCCCCAAAAACATCCGATTTGGGTTTAATTTCTTGTTTCATTTTCTATTGATAGATCAGGTATTTTTCACGAATACTTCTAAAGTGATTAAGGTCTTCTTCCCAGCTTTCTCTTATCACTTTTTCGCTTAATCCCGCTTTGATTTGAGATTCTAAATTCTTAGTGCCAGCAATTCTATAAAACCCTTTTAAGAAGAAATCAGATTTATTAGGCGATTCATTATATGCATCGATGAGCCATTCAAGATGGATTTTTTTTGGAAGTTCAATTTTACTCAAATCTTTACCATAACAGATTTTGCCTTTAAGTTTCGGGTTTTTAGAACCAAAATTTGGTAGTGGTTTAAAAGAAAAACCATCTTTATTTAAATCGGGATGTCCGTAAATTTGGAATTGCATTTCTGTCCCTCTTCCGACACTTATTTTAGTTTGCTCAAGTAAGCATAAACTTGGATATAGGGCAATGGCCTGTTTATTTGGAAGGTTGGGGGAAGGTCTGACCGGAAGTTCATAGGAGGTCTTATGTGAGTAATTTTTTAATTTAATTATTGTTAAATCACATTTCAATTTATTGTTTAACCATCCTTCACCATTAATCATTTTCGCATACTCTCCGATGGTCATTCCATATACAATGGGGACAGGATGCATTCCGATAAAGCTTTTGTTTTCTTCACTTAAAACAGGACCATCAACATAATGCGCATTAGGATTGGGTCGATCGAGAACAATTAAAGGAATGTTATTTTCAGCGCATGCCTCCATGACATAATGAAGAGTAGATAAATAGGTATAAAAACGAACCCCTACATCTTGAAGGTCAAAAATCATAACCGAAATATTTTCTAAACTTTCTTCGCTGGGCTTTTTTGTCTTACCGTGTAAGGAGAGAATTTGAAGTCCAGTTTTCTTATCTATTTGATCGTAGATTGTTTCTCCAGCATCTGCTCTTCCTCTAAAGCCATGTTCTGGCGCAAATACTTTTTGAACTGCTACTCCTAAGCTCAAAAGTGTGTCAATGAGATGTGTTTTTCCAAAAACCAAACTGGCCTGATGTGCTACAATTCCTACTTTTTTGTTAGCGATGCTGTGTAAGTATTTTTCATAATTTTCTGCTCCCGAAACAATAGGTGCTTGAGCGCAGGATTGAATACCAATCGCCAAAAAAAGATAAAATAATAATGTACTTTTGAGTTTTACTGCCATAAAGCAAAAATAGATTGAATTTACCAATATTCATAGCCCGTAGAATGCAACATATGAAACACTATAAAAGTAGTGTTTCAGCACGAATAATTAAAATTGCCACATTGGCTGTTGCCATGGGGATGGCAATGATTTTAATTTCGGTCGCCACAGGCAAAGGTCTTCAAAAAGAAATAAAAAATAAAACAGCAGTTTTTAATGGCCACTTGGTCGTTTCGCCTTTTGAAAACAGTGAGTCTCAGATTTCCATTATTCCTTTTTTAGACACCTCTGAATTAAGGGCTAATATTGAAAGTGAAACCGAAGTGATTCACATTCAAAGAGTAGCCATAAAAGCAGGTCTTTTGAAAACGGATTCTTCTTTTGAAGGTGTCGTTTTTAAAGGAGTTGATGTTGATTATGAATGGGAAAATCTCAACACTTTTTTGGTGGAGGGTCGATTCCCAGATTTAGGAGAAAAGGTATCAAACGAAGTAGTTGTCTCTAAGGTTATAGCCCAACAACTTTCTCTTGAAATAGGTGACGATGTTTCTGCTTATTTTCAAAACAGCCTGAACCAGAAGCTACCCAATATTAGGAAATTTAAGATTGTTGGTTTCTTCTTATCTGGATTTCCAGATTTTGATCAAACTTTCGTTTTGGGTGACATAAAACATGTCCAGCGGATCAATAAATGGAAAGAAAATCAAATAGGAGGTTATGAGGTTTTCCTAAAAGATCTTGATGAGGTTGCAAGCGTAGGAAGCGCAATCTATAAAAAACTACCCTCTGATCTCGATGTGGTTGAGTTGACCAAACAGTATGCTACTATCTTTCAATGGATTTCGCTTTTTGATTTTAATATTTTTATCATAATAACCGTGATGATCGTTGTCGGTGTGATCAACATGTCTACTGCTTTGTTGGTTTTGATATTGGAACGTTCTCAGATGGTTGGACTATTAAAGACCCTTGGAGCTAGAAATAAATTGATTCAAAAAATATTCTTGTTTAATGGAATTGTCATCATGAGTCGAGGGCTTTTATGGGGGAATTTCATCGGTCTGTTATTTTATTTTAGCCAGCGTTATGGAAAATGGATTCGCTTGGATCCTGAAAGTTATTATGTTAATGTTGCTCCTGTGTCTTTAGGTGTTTTAGATTTTTTAGTTCTAAACCTGGGAGTATTAGTGATTAGTGCTGTATTGTTGTGGATTCCTTCTTTGATCATCAGTGGAATAAGTCCAGCCCGAGTGTTGCGATTTCGTTAGATTCAATTTTCTTGTTTCTATTTCTTAAAGTTAGTGTTATCTTTGCCATGAAATCATTCCAATGAATTACGCAAAAGACATTTTAGGCACCATAGGAGGAACTCCTATGGTACGATTAAATACAATAACAAAAGAAATACCAGCTTTGGTTTTAGCAAAACTAGAGAGTTTTAATCCAGGAAGTTCTACCAAGGATAGAATGGCAGTTAAAATGGTAGAGGATGCAGAGGCAGATGGCCGTTTAAAACCTGGAGGAGTAATCATTGAGGGGACTTCTGGGAATACAGGAATGGGCTTGGCACTTGCAGCCATAGTTAAAGGTTATAGCCTGATCTGCGTGTCGAATGACAAACAATCTAAGGAAAAGTTTGATGTACTAAGGGCAATGGGTGCAGAAGTCGTGGTTTGCCCAACAGCAGTTGCCCCTGAGGATCCAAGATCTTATTATAGTGTTTCCAAACGTCTTTCTGAGGAAACACCAAATTCATGGTATGTGAATCAATATGACAATCCCTCAAACAGTAAGGCACACTATGAGCAAACTGGCCCAGAAATATGGGAACAAACTGATGGTAAGGTCACTCACTTTGTGGTTGGTGTTGGAACTGGAGGTACCATCTCTGGAGTAGGTAAGTTTTTAAAAGAAAAAAACCCTGATATCAAAATTTGGGGTATTGATACTTATGGCTCTGTTTTTAAGAAATATCATGAAACTGGTATTTTTGACGAAAAAGAGATTTATCCTTATATTACAGAAGGGATAGGGGAGGATATATTGCCTGAAAATGTTGATTTTTCACTCATAGATCGTTTTGAAAAAGTAACAGACAAAGATGCTGCAGTTTACACTCGAAAACTTGCCCGAGAAGAGGGTGTTTTTGCCGGAAACTCATGTGGCGCTGCGGTTAAAGGGCTAATTCAGTTAAAGGATGAATTAAAGAATTCAGACGTGGTCGTTGTCCTACTTCATGATTCTGGCAGTCGATATATCGGTAAAATGTATAATGACGATTGGATGAAGTCCAATAAATTCCTATAGTTTTTAATAATATAGTGAGTAATTAACCGAGTAAAATAGTTATTTTTGTTTCATAACTATATAGCTTGAAAAAATTACTGGTCTCCATATTATTGATGGCATCTTTTGCTGTTCACGCTCAATCTGACATTTCCATCATAGATGTCACTTTAGTTGGGGGATCTAACTTGTGCCCTTCTTCATCGGTTAGTGTGACCGTAACTTTTAAAAACGAGGGGGCCGCTACTGTGGCAATCAATGACGATGCCAAGCTAATTTTAAGTAATGGAGTTGTTTATACTGAAACTATTTCTATTACGCTCACTGCGGGACAATCTTCTTCAGTTATTTTAGGGCAAGGAATTGACCTTTCAACTCCAAATAATTATTCTTTAACAGTAAGTTTTACCAATCCAGGAGATATAGACAATTCAAATGATGTTTTTGTTTTAGGGTCAATAATTGTGAATAATCCTATCATTCCAACTCTTAGCAATGATGCAGGAGGAACACTTTGCTTTGGGGATCCGATTACTTTTACGATAACACCATTTTCAGCTACTGCAACTTACACATTCTACTTAAATAACGGAAACAAGCAGTCTTTTCAGGGAACCAATACCATTACCTATCCTTCGTTGTCTGATGGAGATGTTGTTTCTTATGAATTTGTTGATTCAAACGGTTGCAGTGTTGATACTTCTGCGGATAGAACTACGGTTGATGTTGAGGACTTTACTTTGGCATTAACAACGAATAATGCAGGATCAAATAATACTTTTGTAGCAGGATCTGCCATAGAGATTACAGCTTCTTCACTACAGGCTTCGTTGACCTATAATTTCTCTGTAGGCGCTACTAATTTTAAAACAATAGCGGCAGGTTCGGGCGTCAAGACAGTTTCTTTCACAGCTTCAGGGGCGGATCTAAATGTATTGACAGGTCAGGGTGTTTTGAAAGTTACAGCCAATTCGGGTGCAGGAATCTGTGTAAAAGACACGTCTATTCCCTTTACCATTTTTGATTTTACACCTGGAAGTATAGGAGGAAGTGCTCCTGTTTGCTCGGGGGTAACTCCAGCTAATCTAACCAATGCAGCACTCGGAGTGAGTGCAATAAGTTCGTTAACATATAGTTATGTTTGGCAAACCGCTTCTAATATTACTTTTACACAAAATCTTTTAACCACAACAGTAACCAGTACAAATTTTCCTTTTTCGAGTTCTGTCGTCACCACTACTTATTTTCGAAGGAAAGTTACGGCAAGCTTGAGTGGTGTAAGTTCGGTTTCTTATTCAAATGTTGCCTCTGTCACAGTAACTCAGGCACCCTCAAACATAACACTAACTACCAACAGCACTGGGGCTAACAATACTTTTGTTTCTGGAGCTAATCCAGTCATTACTGCTGGAGCCGCAGAGGTGGGTATGACTTACAAGTTTTCGGTAGATAACAACGCCCCTTTTAAGACGATTCAGGCGGGTGCTGGGGCTAATTCTGTTTCGTTTACTGCTTCCGGAACAGACCTTCTGTCATTAAAAGGACAGGGAACTTTAAAAGTTGAGGTTTATACAGTGGCAGCATGTTCTAGCGTTTTTTCTGTGCCTTTTACAATTTTCACCTTGACACCAGGTTCTGTGGGTGATGACCAAACGATTTGTACAGGCGCAATTCCCCAACAGATTTCTCAGGTGAGTTCCGCAACGAGTGACATAACTTCAGTTACCCTAAGTTACTACTGGCAATCCTCTACAAGTTCTACTTTTTCAATAGCGACGACCACCGATTTAACAACTGTTACGAGCACACATATTCCTTTTAATAGCAGCTTGGCAACGACAACCTATTTCAGAAGAGCAGTCCAAGGATCTTTAAGCGGAGTGACCTCTACTTCCTTCAGCGCGAGTGTATTAAAAACAGTAACTCCATCCCCTAGTTCAGTCAGTCTTGTTTCAAACCAGGCCCTTAATACTTTTTTTTATGACGGCACACCCCCTGATATTAACATAACTGCAACTGCTAACCAAGCCGCACTAACCTATCAGTTCTCATTGTTGGGTGGTCCACCTGTTGCTATCCAGACTGCTGCAGCAGGAGTTGTGACTTCCGTTTTTAATTATGATTTTACTGCAGCAGGATTATATACTGTTCACGTTTTGGCTTATCCAGGAATTGATACGTCTTGTGCAGTTTCATCTACAATTGATCTTATTCTTTTTGATTTAACTGCTGGAACCGTTACGGGTACTCAAGATGTGTGTTTGGGTGTAACTCCAAATACTATAACAAATATTACTTCAGCAACTTCGACAAATGCAAGTGTAACCTTGTCGAGATACTGGAGGGCTACAGATGACTTAACATTGGGTTCAGCTTTTGTTGATTTTAATGGAAGCACGGACTTAGACTACAGCTTTTCAACCTCTATTCCAGCATCTGCTTATTATCTAAGGGTAGATGTGGCCTCGCTTAATGGTGTTACTGTTGAAAAAGAGACCAATGGAGTTTTTGTCACAGTTGTTGACGTTCAGGGTGGGACAGTGTCCCCGAGTCAGGCATTCATGTGCGAGGGTAATGCACCGAATATCACAATTTTAGGGAGCCATGTGGGGCCAACCTATTCTTATCAGTGGCAAAGTTCAACGACAAACATTTTAAGTGCCTCGTTTTCTAATATTAATCTGGCAACAACCCAATCTTATACCCCTACGAGTACACTTACACAGAACACCTTTTTTAGAAGAGTAACAACATATGGTGGAACTACAGAGGCTTGTGGAGTTGCTTATAGTTCTGCTTTTACCTTAAATGTAAATGCTTTAAATCCAGGTTCATTAAATGGAAATCAGTCCTTGACTTATTGTTATGGTACTCAACCTCAAGAGATTGATGACCAGGTTCCAGCCAGTGGTCTGCTCGGTGACTTGACATACACTTGGTATTATGCAACAGTTATACCTCCCACGGAGGCGGATTGGATTACGATTCCAAGCTCAAACTCAGCTACTTATCAACCACCACATTTAATAACATCAACTTATTATCGAAGAGGTGCTTTTGATAGTGGAACGAGTTCGGCAACTTCTTGCGATGCCTACACGAATGTGGTCAGTTATACAATTTTGACTGATATTGATACTGGAATTCTTGGAGGACCCGCTGCAACGACATATTGTGTCGGAGATCTTCAGCCAGACATAACTTATACTGGGGGTGAAAATCTAAATGCAAATCCTCAATTAGCAGTCCTTCAATGGCAACAGTCTTCTGACAAGATTACCTGGCTAAATGTAAACAGTGATAGAGCCACTAGAAACACTTATGTTAAAAATGTAAAACCTGTTTTAACGCAAAGCGTTTATTTTAGAGCAAGAATCCGTTATACAAATGTTATAAATGGGGGAGCTGCAGAGCCTGA